>ERZ779896.314-NODE-314-length-66941-cov-5.440301_pt1 | contig 66941 bp, 62 predicted proteins | sample MGYA00511067_ERZ779896 | MGnify/ENA primary metagenome ERZ779896 (study PRJEB29588, sample SAMEA2161597) | human gut metagenome | biome: human gut; feature: human-associated habitat; material: faeces | place: Denmark | collected 2008/2010 ... | reverse complement strand
TTACAGGTAGATATTTATCGAACAAAGTGTTACAAAAAAGCTTGACCACAACATAAAGGCTGTTCTGATAAGCTCCGATAAAACCACTGGCACGGACTCATAGAATAGTTCAACCGTATCAAACTGACCGTCACGGACAAGCCCTCGTGCCGCTTCCAGATCCGGCAGATGATTCTGCGGCAGATTTTGCACCTGCACGAGCCGTCCGGCATATCTTCCGGTTCGGTTGGCTCCGTAAAACTGAATCAGACCTCTGGCTCGGTTGTCACTGCACACCACAGTTTCCATAGCGGTGTATTTCTTAACGCTGCTCTTGGCAAGCTCCTGACGAAGCGAGAGCGCCAGTTCCACCTCACCGGCGTCGTCGCAAGCTGCATATCCTTCGCTTCCGCCTAAAGCCGAAAGCTCAGTCATTTCGCTGCTCCTCCTTTCCCCAACAAGTCTACCGACTTGTCGGGGACCCCTATAATGTTCTAAAAGTTCAGCTACTGCCGCTTTGGAAAGGGAGTCGGCTTTAATGCCTTTTTCAGAAAGCCACGCTTTCAGCTGCGCCGGGGAGTTGGGATTTTCAAGCCCTGTTAATTCCCGTGCCTGTTCCATGTGCGTCTTTTTATACTGCTCATTACAACGGATTGCCTGCCTGACCATCATCATATCCAGCATAATGCCGCGATCATTGATCTCCTGATCGAGGTGGTAGTTGACCCACTCCGATTCGGAAACCGGGAATTTTGACAGCTTCTGCTGAATAGACATTTCCGTTTCTACGTCCCGCAGATTGTATGCTTTGAATTGCTCCCACCTTTCGGGAGCGTCCGAGGGGGAATGACGGATGAAGCGCCAATCTCGGCTTTTGGCAGGCGTGCAGAAGTAGCGAATAAGGTCTTTGCCTTCTTTGAGTTTCTGCTTTTCAAGTCCTAATACTGCACCGGCGCCTTCCAGAGAGAGCGGAAGTCCCAGCGTTGCCGACCACACCATGGTGCATTTCCAAGATGCGGGGTCGAGATACTGCCCGACAGGAAATCTGAGATACCTCGACAGGCACACACGCTCAAACTGCGCATTGAACGCCCACTTGGTGACAGATGTGTCTGTAAGAGCGGACAGGACATCGTCCGGCAGTTTCTCACCGGCAGTGAAATCCACTACATGAACGGGACCGCCGTCTGCCGAATATCCGAACAGCAAAACTTCAAAATCCGGGTGGCTGCTGTAACGGTACACGCCGCACTTGGCAAGCGGCTCCGGGGAATAGGTTTCAATGTCGATAGATAAGTTCTTCATAGGTCGTCCTTTCGATGAAGTAATGGACGGCAGAGAAATTGCTCTCTGCCGCCCTGCGGCATTACTTCGCGCTGTTTGTTTCCTTCAGTTTTTCAGCCAGTTCCTTATCCAGCTTGCGCCTGCGGCATTTGTCTTTCCATTCGCTGATACAGAGTCCGAGCGCGGCGATGAGATTTACGATCATCAGTCCGACCATACCGCCGAAGCAGACGGAAAGCATAAGTTCCTGATATTCAGTCATCGGTCAGCCCTCCTTATGCCAAGAAATCATCATCAAGGTCGGTGCTGAAATCGTCAGCCGCCGATGATTTACCGCCGAGAGGTTCGCCGTCACGAACCTTCTGGATGTTGCCCAAACCGCAGGCGATGCCGCGATTACCGTTGGAGTTGAAGGCATAGAAGTTGATGGATACACGGGCATAGCATCCGGAGTAGACTTCCGCACGGTCAAGGATGGGATTCACAGAGCGGTCAACGATCTGAGGAGCGGTGGTGCTGTTGGCGTTGACGAAATAAGAATCCTTGTACGCTTCGTCATCACGCTCGGTATCTCCGTCACGGAGAGGGAGCTTGAGAGCTGCCTTATTGGGTATTTTGCCGCCGAATTTCGCTGCGCCGTCCTTGATAGCGGCGTCTACAGCAGCGTTGATGTCTGCGATAGTTTTGGTATCTGACTTGGTGATGATGAGCGAAACGCTGTACTTGGGGTTAGAGCCGTTGATGGAAGCAGGCTCCCACACATTTGCGTAGGAAAGACGGACGATGCCGGTCACAACTTTGGTGGAATTAGTCTTGTTAGCCATAATTTTTAATCTCCTTTAAATTCAGTAAAGTCATTTTCTGCACCCGTGAATGTAATAGCCGGACGCTTGTCGGATGCCGGAACAAGAGTCGGTTTGCCCTGGGGCTTTTCAACGAAAGCACCCAAAACCTCGGCAAAGGTCTTTTTGCCCATGAGTTTTTCCATCTCTGTGATGGGAATAAGGCTGTGTTTGAAAATGTCATGGTATCCGGCGGATTTCGCAGCCTTGATCACGGCATCCTCATCGGTGTACCTGCGGTTGGTGCGGCTTTCCACGAGCTTATACCCGTGCCACTGCTTCCCGTGATTGACAGCGGCGTCCTGCGCATACGCCATGATTTCGTTCGCCCACTTGGTGAGGTCATCCAGCCTGCCGAGGATATCCTCAATATCCGCATCCGTAAGGAGCGGCGGCTGTGCAAACTCATACTTGTCAAGCTGTAATTTTTCTTCTGCCCTGGCACGGCACTTGACCGCCGCCTTGCAGAACTGGCACCATGCGCCGGGATGATATTCTCCCTCGCCGCTGAAGGCCAGCAGTGCTTTGGGAATGAGTGTGTTTTCCGCCCATTCGTTCAGCGCCTTAACGCTGATGCTCCATGTGCTGACATTTTCACGCCTTGGCTGGAAGATGCTCATGGACACCGCTTCGATATCGTAGAGGGAGTCAAACAGCCGGAGAGCGCCGAGAGCATACAGCATCATCTGCGGATTTTCTTCTGCGTTGACAAGAACGCCCTGACCGTATTTGAAGTCGATGATGTGCAGCAGCTTGTCTGCCGCAATGATGCAGTCGCCCGTACCGAAACCGTCCGGCACATAGCAGGAAAAATCCAGCTTCTGCTCGATCAGCACCGTAGGATCGGAGCAGTTTTGCTTTGCTTCCGAAAGAGCCTCCAGCACAAACTGAACATAGGCGTCGGTATATGCATCCATTTCGTCACAGTCGAAGCGGCTGATTGGCTTCTTGGAACGCATCTTCAGAGCCTTGCGGAGTTTGTGTTCTGCCAGCGCATGAGCCGCTGTGCCTTCTGCGGCGGCTTCACTCTCTCGGTCTGCAAATTCCTGCTCAAGACGAGCAGAGGGGTTGCAGTTCAGCCACCTGTGGGAAGAGGAAGCAGAGAGAATTGCATGATTGTTAGGTGGCATTTTTTAGTTCCTCCGCATCTTGAATCACTGCCGCATAGTCTGATTCAGCAACACCCGACAGCTTTTCCGCACCGTACCTTTTGAAAATCGCACGAATCTGTTCGCCGTAACCGTCTTGAGAAAGAGAAATGAGAACCGCACGAACCTCTTCGATTGTGATTTTCGTCTCGGCTTTTGTCTTGGGCACCGGAGTTTCTGCGGCCTTCGGTGCTGTATCCGGCTGTGCTTCGCTCTGCGTCATTGCATCTGCGACAGCCTGGATACTGTCTGCCAGAGAACGCATATCCTCGACCACATCCAGGAGCAGCTTAATTTTGCTCATAGTGCAGTCCTCCTTCCTTGACCTCGGTGATGGAAACGGTGTCCACGGTGCTGCCGGGGATAAGAACCATCACTTTCTGCTTGGAACCCATAAGCCTGGTCAAGAGTTTTTCACGGAGAGTGATGCATTTGCAGGCAACAACCCCGCCGCCCTTGGGTTCCTTTGAGACGCTGATACTCAAATTGTGTCTCATTGCTTACCGCCTTTCTGAAAGGGCAGATTTTGTATCCCTCTCGCTATACGCAGAAAAGCGGGGTGTTTTGAGGGGGTGCTTTCAGAAATTCTTTTGAAATTTCTTTCTTGCCCCTTCGATTGACTCACGCACGGTTTTGATATCCGCTTATTCACGGCGAGCAATCTCCCCCATGGAAAGACCATCCGCAAGCATGAGTAACCGTCTGCGCTGGGTTTCGGTCAAGGAGGCAAGCGCCGCATATAGACGGGAGTCCCTCTCCGAGCGGATATGCTCTGTTTCCGGAGTCTCATCGGTGGAATATTCTTCGCCCTCATAGTCGATGGCGTCATAGGAATACGGACAGTGATACCTTTGACGCTCGTCCTGGGCGTGTTCCGCTTTTCGGCTGTCGATGATCACAGTACCGATTTCCTCGGAAACCTCGACCTCTGTGGTTGCTCCATCTAAAAATGCGTATTTGATTTTCATAAAAGTAGCTCCTTTTCATTTCGATTTCATAGTTAAATAAGGTTTTGAAATCGAAGCCGCAGAAGCTACTCACGTTCCGCAAAACAAAAAGACGGCTGGGACGCACTGATCCTCAAATGAGAAACTGTGTATCCCGGCCGTCGTGCAGCTCTGCGGATTCTATTTCACTAATTATGTGCGTTACGCCGCACAAGCGTAGCTTTCAATCTTGAAAGCTGTGGTGCTGATTCGAATGACTTTTGTTACAACACCTTCGCGCTCTATGGTGAATGTTTCACCAACAGGGAGCGTAGTTCGGGTCTTTTGTCCTTTATATATTGCTTCAACAAAACCCGTGGCAGCATTACCTTTGCAGGCAAGTCTGCCTTTACAGTCTCGTATCTCCTCCATGGAGAACCTCCTTCCTTGTCGTGCTAATAGGCAACACCTCCGTTTGTTAGCGTGTTAGCATTGTTGTTAACACTGTGGATAAAAAATAACAGCGGGCGGAAAACCCGCTATTATTGACAGAGAATTTATACAGCAGCGACTACCGAGGCAAAATCCATAAGGGTTGTGCCAATGGAATAATCGGTTGTATCGTTTTTATCAATATATCCGAAATCTTTTAAGCGTATGGTTGCGGCTGCGATAGATACATCAAATGCGTTAGAAATATGTGCAACGAGTATACAACGATGAATCGGATTTTTTAGATCTTTGTGTTCTCTGTATCGGTTTGCAATCAACTCTACCGCACATTTGGGCATAAGGATAGGGTATTAGCCTGCCACTCCATCCAGTCGCAGTCATTCCACTCTGTGGTGTTTTTCTTATTTCCGCTGGGAGTATCTAAGCGGCACTGTATCATAGGTTCGTAATCATCAAACATGGAAATTTGACAAGGGTCATAAGCGAAATAAGCGGTGTGCAGAATATCGTGACTTGCCTCATGACCGACGGTAAAACGGTATCTGTGCTGTTGGTTTTCTTCAAGTAACTGCTTGTCTATAATCATGGTGCGGGCTTTTGCACTGATATACTCAGCACGCTGGGATGTGGGATCAAAAACGATGACCTTATTGGTATCGTTAAATACAGTCATCCCTAAATAGATGCCGTTATGGGACAGATACTGATAGTCGGGAGTCATGCCCAGATAAAGTTCTGCAAAGCCATCAATATCCACCGGTTCAGGATTTTTCAGAACATTAGGTTGAAAATCTGCAACAATTCTCTCGCCGATGGCGTCAAGTTCCTTCTTACTTACGACAGGAACTCCGCTTTTTTTCACCTTTACGGTAGGTGTGTACATCTGTATAAATTACCCCTTTCGCTGCTTCAGCTCCTCAACGAATTTATGCCAGTCTTCCTCGCCTGCATCTAAATCGCGTGCAGTACGAAGAGCAGCTGATACATAGTCTCTCTTCATGATATAATCCGGCAGATCAGGCGCTACCGAATTTCTGCGCTTTCCGGCAAGGTCAAACATAGTGGTTTTCTCTTCGTCGCTTAAAATGAGAATGTTAGAGATCGTTTCCAATTTCTCCATTTCGGGAGGGTTACGACGGTCCTTTTCGATATCTGTCAGATATGGTGCTGTTATACCTATCATTTCCGCCATCTTACGAAGGGTGATTTGCCTCTCCGTGCGTTTCTTTTGGAGAAAATCTCCGAAATTCAAATACTGCTGTGTGTTCATAATCTTCACCTTTTCTTTTACATTAGCCCTTAAAAATTTCAATAAATAAATTCGGCAATAAAAGCCATTAAAAATAAAAATAAATAATTCGGGCGACTCTCATTAATCACATGGTGAAACAATGATGTTTGCAGGTTTGCTTGTTAGCCTGTTAGCAATCCTGATAACATCAGTATACTCACATTTTCTGGTTTGTCAATAGGTTCCAACGAAAAAATCACAAAAAATTCCGATTTGTTAGCACATCGAGGAGAAGAACGAGCCAAAATCCACAAGACAGCAGGACAAGGAAAAACGGCGAAGCGGTGGAACTGCTATGCAGACTGCTCCGAGAAACCGCAGAAATCAGCAGCCGGTTACAATACAGGAACAGAAGGTGAAATCCGATGGGCAGGCTTGATTTTTTGTATCGCTCCGAACTGCCTCACCGTGCGGTGTCTGTGTATATTTATTTTTCCGACAGGGCGAATAAGGACGGCGAATGCTGGCCTGCGATCCCTACCATAGCAAGCGAACTGAAGCTGTCGCAGTCTACTGTCCGCAGGGCGCTGCAGGATTTGAGAAAGCGCGGACTTCTTGAAACCGAACAGCGATACCGTGAAAAAGGCGGCAAGAGTAGCCTGCTTTATACGCTTCGGAGGAAATAGAGGGCAAAAAAATACCACCTACACCGAGGGGCAACTGCGGCCTTTTGGTGGCAGGTGGCACCTTTCATCATGCCGGGTGCAGTGAACTTCCCACTTGAAAAGTGATTACGGCAGAAAGGAGAATATTCAAATCAGAGTCAACCCAAAATGACGAAAAATAAAGCTATCGCTTTATAACCCCTTGTGTTTTTCGATAATATATGATATACTGAATTAAATTTAAATGCGTTGGCTGTTTTTTTCTGCCAGTTGCCGTTGCTATTACAAGAATGATTTCAGAAACGAGAGGAAGCGGGTATGACAGTAAGCTATAAAAAATTATGGAAACTGCTCATTGACAAGGACATGAAAAAGAAAGACCTTGAAAAAGCGGCGGGAATCAGCAACTATGTCATTTCAAAAATGAACAAGGGCGAGAACATAACCGTGGATATTGTGGGCAGGATTTGCCGGGCATTGGATTGTACTCCCAACGACATCATGGAATTTAGCGATGACAGCATATAAAGGAGATTTTTTCAATGAGTAATGTTTTAACAAAAATCACGCAAAGCGTGGATTTCAAAAAGAAGGATAGAATCCCTTACATAAATGCTGTTGTTCTGATGGGACTGTTCACCTTTCTGTTTTTAGGTGCGGAATATCTATATGTAGATGTGCTTTCCCGCATGGTATCAGAGGATAAAACCGTCCTGGCACAGAATTATGCACTCGGAGTAAGTGCGGCAGGCTTTCTGCTGTATCCGTTGTTTCATCGATTTTGTAAAAAACGGTTGAAGATTATAATTTCCGCTGTCATCAGTCTGGCGTCTATCTTATGCATAGCTCTCATCTGTACAGGTACTGCTTATACTATGACGTTTATAATGGGACTTGTTTTATTCCTGCTTCTGGGTCTGTTCGGCAGCGCGGCCTTTTATGTTTCCATGCGTATGATGAAAACGGACAGGTATTTAGCAAGGACTGTGGGGATTTCTTATGCACTGGGTATCCTGCTCCAGTTTGCAAACAATAATCTTGTTCGTTCAGAGATTGCGGAAGCAATCATTTTATCGGTATTTTTACTGCTGCTTGTTTGGTTGCTGATAAAGAATGATCAGATTTACTGTAAACAAGACGAACAAGTGACTGATGCCCCGCCGAACGAAGAAAGAAGTAAGGATAGTACCGAAAAAACTAAAAAAGGAGCAATCGTCGGTATTCTTATGGTTCTGCTTGTAGTGCTGATGACATTCATTTTCAGTACACTTGACAATGCGGTAACGCTTGCCCACGCAAATGGAACAATGGATATCGGACAATGGCCGAGAATCCTGCTTGCGTTAAGTGGTTTGACAGCAGGATTTGTATTTGACATAAAAAACAGAAAATATATGGGGCTTATCATGTACTGCATAATGATACTGTCAACCATATGTATCGTTGTACTTAAATTCGCCGGACCATTTTTGGTAGGACTGATCGTATTTTATCTATCGGCAGGCTTTTTTGCCGTGTTTTTTACTTCCGGCTTTATGGAGCTTGCACGTCATATGAAAATACCTGAGCTGTGGGCAGGCATGGGACGTGCGGTCAATAATATCACCGCCGCTGTCATTGCCAATCTCGTTTTAACCCTGCTGTCCTCCGACAGCAGTATTGCCGTCGTTGTTCTTGTGCTGTTTTTGTTTGTAGCAGTCAGTATCGTGGCGGCAGCATATACCTTTCAAAAGAAAGCATTTATGGAACAGCTTATTACAGATGCAACTGATGCTGTCAGCGAGAAAGAAAAGCTGCGAAAATTCTCAGAAGTGTTTTCTTTCACGGAAAGAGAAACTGAGGTGTTCGGCTGTCTTGTCAATACAGAGGACAGCGTTCAGGCAATCGCTGAAAGCCTGTATGTTTCCAGACGAACTTTGGAACGGTACATTTCCGCTATCTACGAAAAGACCGGTGTAAAATCCCGTGTCGGACTACTCAATCTTTACAATAAATAATTTTTCACCCTGGCATTTGCTCTGCCGCCTTCCGGAAACGGAGGGCGGATTTTTTATGCATTTTTTGATAAAAATCACCTTTTTGCCTTGATTTTGAAGAATGGCGGAACTCCGCCACCCCATTTTCAGCAGATTGGCGGACTTCCCTTATATATTTTAGAACCTATGCCATCTATAATTTATAAATATAAACAGGTAAAGCACAACTTGGAAAGGAGGCCGAATCGTGAACACCACCCAAAGGACGCTCCCGTATGTCCGACAGTATGTCATCGTTGCCATATACGAGGTGCTGGAGCAGGCTGGCGTCCGATATGAAAAAACGGATTCGTCAACGGTAGTTTCAGAGATACCGGTATATGGAAACAAAAGCGTCTTTTCCATTTCCGTAAGCGAACAGACGGATGGAACACAACTGCTTGTCACAATGGTGCGCCCATGTACAGGCTTATCCGCAGAAGGAATACAGCGAGCCATAACCGCCGTTGCTGATAGAATATCTCAATATTTGGAAAACGAAACGGTGCTGGCGAATGCTTTGCTGAGAAGATCAAAATCACATTAATCCATAAGGAGGAATTTTTTATGAACAGTCAAAAAAAGCGTAACAGAAAACTGCTAAGCATTCTACTTGTGCTTTGCATGGTACTTACGATTGTGCCAATAACTGCGTTTGCGGCAGGAGTCAATTACATTGACAAAATTAGTGTCACCTACACTGCACCAAACTATAAAGCTGGCGATGTACCGCAGGCTGTAGCGTCGGTGACAGAGGGAGAATGTTCTGTTGCCTATGAGTATTGGGGGGAAATAGAACAAAAAACAGAAGGCAGTGTTTGGACAGGTACAGGACGGTATTGGTATTCTGATTCGAGTAAAATGGCGTCTCTTGCAGCAGACAAGCAGATTACACAGTTTGAAGCAGGACACCATTATTCCTATAATATTGTACTTAAAACAAATAGCGGCTACTTTATCAGCGACGATACAATTGTTTCCGTAGGCGGTTATGAGTGGGGTAAGGCAGGCTCCGACACGAATCTTGAAATAAAAGAGATGAGTACGGAACTGCGTATTTACAGTCCTTACTCAATCGATCTTCCAGCCGCCAGCACCGACGAGGTTATTACCACAGTTGACATCGGTAATGTTTGGAAAAATCTTGATGCTTCACAGCCCGTTGCATTTACTGCCGAAGTGAATCCCAACAATTCTGCTTGCAGCGGAAAAGTGGAAATCGTGGAAGAAGCGTGGGAGAAGTCCACTTATGGTGAAAGTACCCCGATAACGGACATTATCAAAAGCACAGATACTCCCCGTAACCCGATTGCCGGTGGGGAATACTGGTATAGCGTTGTATTAAAGGCGAAAGACGGATATGTATTTTCTGATAATGTGACTTTTATTTGTGAGGGAACAACATATACCGCACAAATGGCAAATACAAGCGTGTCTGATAATGGGAAGACCTTTACTGCGTGGGAGTTTTTGAATCCTGTAACGGTAAGTGACAGCATTGGCAACATTGGCGATGTAGATATTGAGGGTGTAACTTTTAATTATGAGCCGGGAGATACTCCAAAAGCAACTGCTTACAAATGTGATCCATGGGACGAACAATATGATATAGAGTACGAATATTGGGAAGAAATGGAAACGAATGCAAATGGCGAATCTGTACCAGTAAAATACTGGTACTCTGATGAAAGTAAGAATAATGCACTTGCACAAGATAAAAAAATAACTACCTTCGAGGAAGGCAAAACTTATATGTATAGTATTTCTCTTAAAGCAAGAGAGGGAAATACATTTGCGACTAATTGTTCAGTAATGGTAAATGCAAATGCTGTGAATAATGCAAATGTAACGAATTCTGGAACAGGACTTTTTGTAGTTGCTGTGCGTACAATAAAACCCGAAACTGTTCAGTTGCAAAATATTAGTGTTGTCGAGATAAATAATGCAACCATCAGTTTTAATGTTGGAGATAAGCCTGTATTCACAGGAAAAACGCCTGAGAATGTTCCATATATTTACCAGTCTGAATATTGGAGTACGGATGGTGGTAAAAAATATTATTATGCGGCTGATTTTTGGAACGACAACAACCCTGATGATTTATTTACCGAATTTGAGAATGGTAAAACTTACACTTATGGAATATATTTCAAGGCAGCAGAAGGATATTGTTTTACAGTCGATACCAAATTAAAAATAAATGGTAAATATTATGATTATGACACAAGTGACTATGACCCAATGTTGCAATATCCTAATGGTGGATATGCAACTATGTGGGTTGACACAGATTTGACCATAACGCCGACGACATCTTCCCATACCCATAGCTATGGAACAGATTGGAAGTCAGACGCAGACAACCATTGGCACGAATGCTCCTGCGGCAGTATCGCAGACAAAGCGGCTCATGATATGGAAACGAAAAATGCTAAGGATGCAACTGCAACGGAAAAGGGCTACACCGGCGACAAAGTGTGCAAAGTATGCGGTTATACTGTTAAAGGCAAAGAGATTCCGGCTTCGGGAACAACAAAACCGACCAATCCGACAAAACCGGATGGAAATACAGATGTCACCAGTCCTAAGACAGGCGACAACAGCAATCTTGCCCTTTGGTTTGCCGTATTGTTCATTTCCTGTGGCGGTGTGATAGGCGTTACCGTTTACAGCAGGCACAGAAAGCTGAATAAGCGATGACAGCGGAAAGGATGGTGTATGATGAAATACTACTCGAAAAGATTTATATCCATTTTGCTTATGGTCTGTATGTTGCTGGCAGGATTCCCAACGCAAGCTTTTGCGGTAGAAAGTGCGAACTATACGCTGAATTATACAGAAAATGGTGATTCCACGGTATCAATTACCGGCATAAGCGTTGCGGAAGGTTTTGAAGAAGCGGATATTGCCGTGGAAATTCCGGAAACTATTGACGGAATGACGGTTACGAAGATTGAAGGCACTCGTTGGAGCGCATTTGCGCGCTATCATGTTACATCTGTTTCCATTCCTGCGAGTGTGACGGAAATAGGCGCAGGGGCGTTTATGAATTGTCAATATTTAACGCAAGTTACCTTTGGGGAAGGAAGTGCGCCCAGCTTTGAAGATGCCTATAATTCCGACCTGAACGGCGTTTTCGCAGGCTGCACGGCGCTTACTTCCATTGAATTGCCTGCCGGAACAACAAAGCTGGGAACCTATATGTTTTCCCGCTGTGAAAGCCTGACCTCAGTGAATCTTTCGGAACTCACGCAAATTACAGAGATTCCGTTTCGTGCGTTTGAACGTTGCGCTCTGTCCTCTGTTGAACTGCCTGAAAACATTAGCCGCGTGGCAAAGTTTGCTTTTTCGGCAAATTACATATGTACAGGGTTAGATGATTATGGCGATGAAATCAGAACCTATACGATACAGGATATCGTGCTGAACGAAGGCCTGATTGAGATTGGAAGCAATGCCTTTGGCGGCGCTGTCATAACCTCTCTCATATTGCCGAACTCTTTGACAACAATCGGTCAAGAGGCTTTTTCAGGATGTTATCAGCTTGCGGAAATTACCTGGCCTGATAATAAAGGGTTTACTGAAATCAATGGCTTTGATCATTGCACCAGTTTACCAGACAGCATTTTCGAGAGTTTGCCGGTCACCGTAACATCTATCGGATATGAGGCGTTTCTTGGCTGTCGCTTTTCGTCGGTTTCCCTGCCCGGAACAATTGAAACGATTGGTGAACGGGCATTTGCCTACAATTACAACTTGAAATCCCTTTCGCTCCATGAGGGTCTGCAATCCATCGGCGTGTGTGCTTTTAACCGCTGTAATGGTACAGACAACGGTGAATATATGGAGGGACTGTTAAATGCCACCATCGTGGTGCCGGAAACCGTTACCTATATCGGTGCGGGAGCCTTCTCTGTCCCCTACAACAGCTATTACGCCGATAATGCGAATCCCGGACTGACATTGAAAATTCTGAACCGGGATTTGACGCTCAAAGACGAAAACGAATATAACGGATTTATCCCAATCTTATCCGGCGTCGCTTCTGCGACAATCTGCGGCTATCGATACAAAAGTGACGGCATAACGGAAAGCGATTTGTACGCCTATGCGCAGAGTTGCAAATATACATGGGAGGAACTTTCCGAAACACAGCCTGTCTATGCCTATACCGTGAGTGGCAAGGTAACGCCCGCAGATGCGTCTATTGTTGTGGAAAAAGGCGGCGAAAGAATTGCGCAGACAAGCGATGAAAGCGGCGCTTTCTCTTTCGCTGTAAAGAACGACGAGGATGTAAAAGTTGTTTTCAGCGCGGATGGGTATATCGACCAGACCCTTGTGCGTGCGGCGGGCAGTACCGGAAATTGGGATTTGGGAAATGTGGAGCTTGCCACACTCCCCGTCAGCAGAACCATTACTGTTTCTCTGTCCGACAGCGAGGGTAAAAATCTTTATAGCTTTGACGGACTTACTCTTGTTCTCAAAGCAGGTGAGAAAACTTTGACAGAGGACACGGATTACACCCTGCAATTTCCGTATATCATTCTGAAGGATACCGTTTCTGTTGAAAAAAACACTACGCTGACGCTGACTGCTGAAACTGACGAAAGCTTAAAGCGTAGCGGTGCAACGGCTACCACAACACTCGCAAGGCCAAGGCTGGAACTGGTACTTCCCGCTTGGGGAAATGTTGTGATTCCAACTGTGAGCAGTTTCACCGGAGGACATAATATACTGATTTTTGATTCAGAAGGAAACTTGTCGGAGTATGGCACTGTTTCATCCACGATAATAGAAGAAACCTACAGCTATACCAGCGATAAACTGAAAGCTGGAAGCTATACGGCTGTTATCTTCAATCAAAATCAATATCTCTCCGTTATTCCGGCGCTTTCCGGCTTGACGAGCTGCGGCATGACTGAATATACAGACTATAAAAAAATTCACTTTACCATACGAGACAAGGAAACAACCGCCATTGATACAGTCACTGTTCCCGTTTTGAACACCGCTGAATTTGGCACTATTGTGAACACAGATTTTTCCTGTGTTCGATTGGATGAAAACTCTCCCCTAACCGGAGTAAGGTTCCGCGCCCGCGTTTTTTATGGATTTGCCGATAAAGCGGCCGCAAGCGGAACGCTGACAATTAATATACCGGCAGATGCAACCGTGAGCTACATCGGGAATGAAATCGGAAGGTTGGATGCGGGAGCTGCATCCAACGGATATACCCAATCCGGCAATACACTGACAATTCCAGTAAGCCGCAACAAGGGTGTTGTGTTCATGGATCTGTCCGTCACAGGAACAGGAAACCGCGTCATCTCGGCAGCACTCTCTGATGGCGAGAAAACCTCACCTTTGGGTAGCTGCACTTTTGACTGCTATACCACCCGGCTGACTTTGCCTTCGGAATATTTTGAGAGCAGGATCGCCACAATTACGGCTACCATAAAGGCAAAACCGCAGACAAATGTGGATGTTTATCTGGATGGCGAGAAAAAGGGAAGCGTTACCACCGATAAGCTTGGAATCGCATATTTTGACTTCACACCGCCCGCAGACGCTGCTATTGGGCAAAAACTGACAGTCTCCACCCAAACGGCGGAGGGTGACGGAGGAAGCACTGTCATAAAAAATTACCCTACGGATGCGGTTGTCAAAGAGTTCTATTTTACACAATATCACTCAAAATACTATGTGGTTCAGGACAGCAGACTCACAAAAAATCTGTCTTACAGTTATGTGTTTACCGACTCCAAACGAGACGAGTGTAAAGACTGGAGTTTTTCTGCCACCGTTAATGGAAAAAGTCCTCTAGATGAGGAATTAACTTCAGTAACCATTACTATGAAAACAGGTGACATAATGGAAGTTCCGCTGTATTTAAGCGGTAAGACCGTGTGTGACGACGGATCTACGGACTATGTTTTCACCGGAATGGTTACATTGGAACATCCCGGAGTGATTCCGAACTATTTTGACAACGAAAGAGTACCGGTGCGGCTTGACCTCAATTATGCTTCTATTCTTGATGACAGTATGAAAGCACAGTGGGCAGCGCAGGGAAAAAACGGTACACAAACACTGATGGCCGAATTGACGGCGAGTACAGCGCTTACCGAGCAGGAAGAAAAGGAAATTGATGACAAGTATGAAAATCCGTGGACAGATGAGTTTTTAAATGAGTATTCTGCGTCTTTGGTGGAGGATTTTTGTCAGTATTACTATTATTATGAATACTGCGTTGATCCTGCAAATCCCACAGATGCAGAAAAAGCAAAGGCCGAAGCCGCCGCAAAAGCAGATGTTGATAAAATGCTGGAACCTTTTACCACCACTGATCAGGGCGAGATCAACAGCATGATCAATATGCTCTTCGGGGACGAATGGGTGATTGAATTTGACGAGGAAGTCCTCTCCTATGCTACGGAAGAAGAACGGCAGGAAGTATATGAATTCCAATCTGAGATGCTGTCTTTGCAGAACTCTATTGATAATCTTTGCGGCTACATATCCGCCGGACTTTTGCTGGATAAGAATCTAACAGATTATGCAGACGGCATCGAAATTGCGGAAGAAATGGGAATTTCGCTTTCGCCGGAGCTTGCCGCAAAAGCGAAAGACGGTACGCTGGACGATTACATGAAAACGGTTTCCGTCAAAGTTGAGCAAGAGGAAAATTCCGATACTGCCTATGTTTATGATCAAAGCGGAGCGTTGCTCTACACCATGGATACAGCCAAGCTTTGGGATAAAGTTATAGCGAATAAGGATATTATTAACAGCGGAAAGGTAGAGAATGCCCTGCCCGGAGGAAATGGGGCGGCTGCGCTTTCTATCAATTCTTATTCGAACAAGGCTGTATTGCCAGCTATCCTCTCCGTGCAGGAAGGCGAAGAAGAACAGGGCAGCCTTGCCTTGGCTCATGATGCGCTGGAAGCGGCAGTTTCTTATGGAGGCGATTTCTGGCTTGGTTTAGGCGGAACTGCGGCAGGAGAAGTGGCGGATTCCATGGCAAAGGAACTTGATTTTCTTGTGAACCATGCACCACGGATTCTGCAACAATATAGTCAATGGAACATGGATTACTGGCTGGGTAAGATGCCATATATTAGTCCGGAATACTACCGTGAGATTAGCGACTCTATGACGAAGCTCCAACTGAAAGCTGCGGCGTTCCCTAAAATCGCTCCGGCACTGGAAAAAACATCCAAAGTCATTGGTAAAGCAGGCGATTTAGCGAATGCTGTTCAGTTTGGGAATGACGTTATTGACATCTATTCCATCAACAATGAGATTGAAAATTGGGAAGACGAGGTGGCAAGGCACAGAAAGCTGTACTTCCATTATCTCCAATTGGAAGTCAAGGACTGCGAATCCTTCCCAACTAAATTTCAATGTGCAGACGCCCATGAAAAGTGTATGGATGAAGGACGAACTCTGCAGCGCCTTTATAAGCAGCTTCGACAGTATGCTTCTTTAGACGCAGGCGTCGCAGGTTTATCCCTCGCCTGCTCATTCGTTCCCGGCGTTGGGACTGTGGCAGGGCTGACAGTAGCCGGAGGCGGTTATTTATACGGCAAGGCTGCAGACGATGCAAAAGCACAATTACAGGCAGACATTACCACCCATGAGTTGGAATTCCAAAAGGGAGAACGGGCGGCAAAGAAATACTGTAAAATTGACCGGAATGACTGTCCGGATGAGGATTCCTCCTCCGATGGCAGCGGTCCTAAGTCCTCCGGAAATTCCAGTCTCGGTTCGGGCAGCATTGGTTCGGATCTGCGGGAGTGCCTTGATCCTTCCGGTATTGTTTATGAAGCCGTAGAAAGCAATCCCCTTTCCGGCGTAACAGCCGAGCTGTGGTACTCCGCCAGTAAAGACGGCACAAATGCCGTAAAATGGGATGCAGAAAATTACGGTGGGCAGATCAACCCGCAAATCACAGACACAGATGGAATGTACTCTTGGTATGTTCCGGATGGCTACTGGAAAGTGAAATTTACAAAGGATGGCTATACCGCAGCTGAAACAGAATGGATGGAGGTTCCTCCACCTCAGCTTGATGTGAACATTGGGCTGATTTCCACGGCGGCTCCTGCCGTTCAAAGCATAAACGCTTATCCCGATTATGTGGAAATCATTTTTACGCAGTACATGAGCGTTACAAAAACGCTGACTATTCCAGATGGCTATACCTACGAATGGGCAGAGAAAACGCCTGTGAATACGGAAAGTAACATATGCTATTCCAAAGTGCTGCGTCTGATTCCAAATAATAAAGCCAAAGTTGGCGACACCGTTTCTGTATCAATTGAGGGCGCTGAGAATTATGCCGGTACTTCTCTTTCAAAGTACAGCAGCGGCAGTTTGACGGTTGTGCCTCGACCAGCCAAGATTGTATTAAATTATGAGGATCAGATCTCCGTCCATATGGGAGAAAATCCCACACCCAGAGTAACCGTTCGTGTTTTGGATTCGGACGGAAATCCCATCTCTGGTTTGAAGATTTTGGCGGTTGCTTCCAGTGACTTTTATGCTTCTGTCTCACCGGTAAACGACATCACCGGTGAAGACGGAATTGCCACTTTCGCTGTAGAAGGTCTGCTTCCCGGTACAACAAAGCTTACTCTGTCGGTTGAAAATACTTCTTTGCGTGTCAGCATTCCGTTGCTTGTAACACACAAGGAGAATCGCCCGGAGCGACCGACGGCGAAAATTGGCGAGATCTCTCTGACCGCCGCATCGCCAAAGGAAAATTTTGTTACGGTGCGTTCCGGAGAAACAATGACACTCTCTTGCGGCACGGATGGGGCTGTAATCTACTATACCACGGACGGTACCTGCCCCTGCCAGAACACAGCGAGCAGAATGAGGTACACCGATCCAATAACCATCACGGAAAATACAAAATTCCGTATTGCAGCATATAAGGACGGTATGGATTACAGCGAACGGCTGAATATCACGGTAACGGTAGATGATACGCACCAGCACAGCTATGGCAGCGAGTGGAAGTCAGACGAAAATGGACACTGGCACGAATGCGATTGCGGAGCTGTCAGTGATAGGGCTGAACATGACTGGAAAGTGGAAAACGCAAAGGAAGCCACGGCAACCGAACCCGGATATGCAGGCGATAAGACCTGCAAGGTTTGCGGTTATGAGGTAAAGGGAGAGAAAATCCCGGCTACAGGAACAACAAAGCCTACAGAGCCTACAAATCCGGGTGATGACAACCCAACAAATCCTGTAAATCCGGATAGCGATAAGCCGACCAATCCTAAGGGAGATGGGAATGAAAATACCAACAGTCCGCAGACAGGCGATAACAGTAATCTGTGGATGTGGTTTGCAGTGCTGTTCATATCTGGTGGAATGCTGATCGGAACAAGTGCATATTCCAAGAATAAAAAGTATTCTAAGTAAGCCGTTCCGACTGATTTTGATAAGGAAATCAGCAAAGATTTCACATCATTGAATATTGTTAGAAAAAGACGGCTGCTTAAACCGATTGATCTAAGCAGCCGTCTTTAATTTTTACTTTTGAATGCATCTGCCTGCTGACACAGAAGAATATATTTTTGGATTTCTTCTTCGCTTTTTCCAGAAAAGAAATCAATCACGCTTTTGGAAACACCATCGGTTTGGATGTTTTGAAAAACAGCAGCATCAATGCTGATATTCAACTCTCTTGCAATGGTGGCAACCGTCTCAAAGCGAGGAATGCTTTTACAGCGTTCGATTTTGCAGCAAATGCATAGAGAAAGTATTTTGACATTATCTCATCGTCAAAAAATGGAATCAACATAAGCACAAATCCGCCGACAACTACATCAGAATAATTCTTGTCAATCAAAGCAATTTTTCCGATATGATCCAAGCTACTAACTGCGGGGGTAATCATATAATTTTTCCGCAATAGGAGTTCAGGCTTAACGAACTCCTCAGAAATAAACACATCATCGGCTTTGAATGCATATTGCTCCGAACCGATATTACCGCCACGGAGAACTCTGACTATGCGATCGGTTTTTATGTTTAAGGCATCTTTCTTATAAGCCAATCCAGCTATATTGGTAAACAGATCGCCAACTCTGCACCACACCCAAGAATCTGGAATATCAAAAGGCATTTCAAGTTCAACGGTCTCGCTACCGATTTTCTCATAAGGAGTATTATCGGAATATCAAAAATCACACGATACCCCAATAATCACACGATTTGAAGTTTGAAGCAGGGCTAAAAACTTCCAAGAAAGCAAAGCAGCCGCCGTGAAAATGTTCACAGCGGCTGTTGCTTTTTACTACAAAGTATGAGAAATCCCTTGAAATAAGGGCTTTTCAGGCAAAAAGAAAGACAACCGACTTTGTATCAAAATCGGTTGTCTTATTTGGTGCGGGTGACAGGACTTGAACCTGCACGGGGTTACCACTAGAACCTAAATCTAGCGCGTCTGCCAATTTCGCCACACCCGCAAACTATTAATTATTATACATCAAACCTTAAATAATTGCAAGTGTTTTTTTGTTTGATTTTAAATTATAATTCCATCACAATGGTCAATTTCGTGCTGAATAATTTGAGCAGTTAATCCATTGAATTTTCCAATGTGTTTTTTGAAAGAAACATCTTCGTATTCAACTTCAATTTTATTATATCTTTTTGTTTTGCGGATACCAATTAATGAAAGACAAGCTTCTTCGGTTTCGTAGGGTTCAGATTTTTTTGTTATTTTAGGATTTAGCATAGTTACAGTCATAAGTCCAGTGTCTACAATTATTATTCTTTTATTATAGCCTATCATATTTGCCGCCATTCCAACGCATGAACTTTTATTGGCTAAAAGAGTATCCTGAAGGTCTTTAACTATATTTATATCGAGTTTTGTGGCAGGTATGGATTTTTGTTTTAGAAAATCTATATTTTTAACAATTTTATTTACCATTATTATTCACCTCAAATATTATTTTACCATTAAATGATATATTTGGCAAATGATAATTATAAAATTTTAAAAAATTATGCAATGTGTGAAAAAAATATTTTTTTGCAGAAAACACTTGCTTTTTTTATATGGCTGAGGTATAATAATCAAGCACTCAAGAAATGGACACTTAGCTCAGCTGGTAGAGCTTTCGCTTGACGTGCGAAGGGTCAGCGGTTCAAGTCCGTTAGTGTCCACCAAGGTAGGGAAAGGCTTAGTTTAAAGTCTTTCCCTTTTATTTTTATCTTTATTATGAGTTGAAGATATAATAGGAGAGGGAATGTATGATTTCAAGAATATTTGATAAGATTTTTCATGATGTTTTCTTTGGGATTTTTGCGATTGTTACATTTATCGCAATATGTGCTATTTTTGGAACAAATTTCTTTGGGGTAATTTTAGCAGCAGTGTTTTTAGCTATTTCATATGCAATATTTCCTAAGATTCATAAAAAATATTCAAATATAAGTGATAAAAACTTAAGTATAGCCTTTTTGATAATGCTGGCTATAATGCTTATTGTTCAATTTTTACTCGCTTTAAATATGATTTCAAAACCTATCACAGATTGGCATGTTATAAATGAGGTTTCTAAGAGTTACGCTATAAACGGAAATATGGAGCATATTTATGATAATCTTCCGTATAATAGAGATTATCTTGCAAGATATACTAATAATAATGGAATTACGGTTTTATTTTCATTTTATTACAGAATAATATATCTGATTTCAGGGACAATTCCGATTGAAGCACCCGTTATTTTGAACACTTTGTTCATATCAGCGTCAGTAGTATTTTGTTATTTAATTGCAAAGAAAGCTTTTGGTAATTTCCACGCACTTATTACTATGCTACTCTGTATTTTATTTTTGCCATATTACACTTATTGTACATATTTTTATACTGATTCGATAAGTATGCCATTTGTTATACTTTCAATTTATTTGTTTATCTGTGGCTATGACTCTAAAAAAATATTAAACAAAATTATATTATTTTTCTTTTCCGGAATTTCCTGCGCAATTGGCTTTGAATTAAAGGGAAGTGTTATAATAGCTCTTATTGCGGTTATAGTTTATATGATTTATAAGGGAGGAATAAAGAAAATCTTACTTGGCTCTGGGACAATTATAGCGGGATTTTTGGTGATTGCAATAGCTTTTAACGGACTGGTATCGTCATTACAAATTACAGACGAGGAAACGCTTTATAGAGAACAATATCCGCTTACGCATTGGGTGATGATGGGATTAAAAGATGACGGAAATTTTGACCAAGCAGACAGTACTTTTACATATAGAGCAGGCAATTATGATGAAAAGAAAGCTGCTAATATACAGGAAATAGGTAACAGAATTTCTAACTATGGTGTTTTTGGTTTGATAAATCACTTTATAATTAAAGCTAATTTTACATGGAGTGATGGTACATATTGGATAAGTCATCATATATATAATCCGTATAATGGCAGAAATTTTTTGCATGAATTTTTCTTGATGGATGGGAATTGGTTCCCGATATTTAAATCTATTAGCTCTGGAATGCAGCTTTGTATGTTAATTATGATATGTGTTTCACTATTTTCTTGTGTGAAAAAGCCACGCTTTGATTATATAACACTTATGCACATCATAACCTTTGGTGTATATCTATTCTTCTTAATATGGGAAACACGCTCAAGATATATATTTAATTTCACACCAATATTCATAATTATATGGGCTGATGGTATTATAAATATTCTTAATAAACTTAAAAAGCCACCTACATTAAGAGATAAACTTACAAAACAAGCGGAGGTAGTATGAACGAAATTAAAGCTATAATCTTTGACCTTGATGGCACATTGATAGATTCTATGTATGTATGGCATAAGATTGATATTGATTTTCTTGCAGAGAGAGGTTTGAAAGTTCCACCTGATTACGAACAGGCAATTAAAACTATGCACTTTGAAACTGCCGCAGAATATACAATCGCAAGATTTGGTTTTAAGGAAACCCCACAAGAAATTATGTCGATATGGCTTAATATGGCATTAAATGAATATGCACATAATGTAAGGCTAAAGGATAATGTCGAGGAGCTTTTAAAAAGATTAAAAACGCTTAGTGTTAAAATTGGTATAGCTACTTCATCAAAGCCAATTCTTGCAGAACCTGTTTTAAAAAACAATGGCGTTTATGATTGCTTTGATATCATATGCTATACTTCAGAAGTTGGCTTAGATAAGCGTCACCCCGATATATATTTGCTTACTGCAAAAAAACTTGGTGTTAAGCCAGAAGAATGTATAGTTTTTGAAGATATAATTGATGGCATAAATGGTGCAAAGCTTGCGGGAATGAGAACCATTGCTGTATATGACGAGGGTTCAGCGGATGATGTTGAAATGCTGAAATCCGTAGCTGACAAATATATATATTCATTCACAGAATTACTTTGATAAAAATTCTTGATTAGGTGTTAAATATACTTAGTCAAGAATTTTTCTTTTTTAGAAACTTTCTACAAAGTTTACCAGAAATCGACAAAGTTTACCACTTTGTAGAAAAATTTAATTTTATATGATAAAATTTACATAAAGCTTATAGTGCTTTGATATTATATCATTTTATTCATTTGATGATTTGCACAAAAATTATTAACTTAAAGAATATTTTTAAATAATATATTGACATTCACAAAAAGTGTGATATAATGTAATTGCAAATGTACATTTGAAGAAATTAAATACAGAAAGGAAAATAACTTTATGTTTAAAAAAATTATCGCAGCCGCATTGGCTGCACTTACAACAGTAGTTACTACAAGCTTCATTGTTTCCGCAGCAGAAAATTACCAACCGATAAAAAATGATTCTATGAATTATCACTATTGTCCCCCTGGTTCTTGTCATTATTTATATGAGAAAAATTATCTTGGATTATCAGCAGAGGGAAGCTGGGGGTTTGTTTATTCACCTCACGAAGACCATAAAGATAGTTATAAGTATATCTCTATTACTACATATGGATATAAGGAAAAAGAAACATCTCATTATGTAAAAAAGATTGTAAATAATAGTGGGATTAAGTCCGAAATTATATCACCAAACGCATTTATTGACGGTACTGTAAGCAAAGTAGTATATAACGGTCAAGTATTTCGTACTTCTGAAAAGCAATCTGGAATTTTGCAAAAATATCTAATAGGCTCTTTTAGATCAGGTACACCAATAAAGTAAAATATAATATAAATATGGTTCTGCCTATGGAATCTTTGATTTTGGTTTGCCATAGGCAAAACCATTTTTATGAAAGAGAGGCGATAATTTTGACTGGGTTATCTTTAGTATTTAAAAATATTAAGAAGTTTATACAGCATAAGCCGTTTTTATTTGCATTTTTAGTAATATCACAAATAGTTTGTGTTATAGTTGTTTTTCTTGTATGCGGTTTTGTTGATAACGCTAATAGAGCAGAAAATATAATTTCTGAAGGTAGTAAAGAATTTTATATTGCCCTTATACTTAATAATTCAGATGAAGCAAATAACTATTTTTTAGGGGAAGATGGTAAATATTATCAAGAAGATGAAGATGGTAATTTAATTCCATATGACGAAAATACTCCTAATTTTGAATATACTGAAGATTCTGATTTTGAGGTTCTTAAACCTAAAATAGACGAACTTATTAAATTTCTTGGAGATGATTTTAGTAGCTTTTTTTTGTTTGCAACTACAAATAAAGTGGATGGTTCGTATTTTCGAACAGGTTATAGTGATATAAATAGTTATGATAATGAAGATGAAAAGAATTTTGAGATGTCAAATGAAAAAATAGTAAAAATAAATCCAGAAGATAATTATTATATTGAAAAATATGGAAAATCACTTAATATTGGTGACAAAATTGATATAAATGGAGAAAAGTATACTATAGCTAAACATTCATCTGGTGATGTAATGAGTATTCCTTATAACTCTGTAGATAAGTATTCTCTTGCTACTGGTATGTATGTTTTCACAAAAGAAGCTTGTTCTCCTAAAAGATGTGAAGAAATCACAGCAAAAATGAAAGAGCTTTTTGGTGATGAAAAAGAATTTTCTCCGCCAGAACCACGAGTTCTTGATGAAGTTCAAAATATACAGCTTGCTTATGGCATTACAGCTGCAGTTATTATTATGATTATCCTAAACATAAGTAGAGTGTATTCTTATGTTCTTACATATAGAAAGAAAACTTTTGCTATTATGAATATATGTGGTGCAAGCAAGAGAAAGATATTCCTTATTTATTTGGTGGAGCTTATGCTTACGCTTATAGTTACTTTTGGCATAGCTTTATTAATTTTTCACACGCTTATATTACAGCCGATAGCAGTAAGCTATCATAATTTCTTAATAAGTATGACTTTGCAGACATACCTTATAATTTTTGGCATATACTTTGTAATTGCAGTTTTGATAATGTCGCTTACAATTTCAAGATTTATAAGCAAATCTGCTGTTGAGATGGAAAGGAGCGGTGACTGATGAAATATCTTAGATACGGCTGTCTTTCAATCAGCAAAAATATATTATTTACATTCATTATGGTGCTTGAGGTGGTAGCACTTCTTGTTACAACAAATGTTACAATAGGTTCTGCAAATAATAAATCAGTTCTTACAAGGCCTTTTGATGATATTGTAAATAAAGAAGGATATTATTGCTTTTTTGAGCCTATGTGGGAAACACAAGAAGAAGCAACTGAATTTTATGGCTTATTTAATAAGCTTAAATCAGCGACTATTATTTCATCAGACCAAATTGACGCAAATAAAATCGTAGATGATGATATATTTTTTAAGTATAGTATGCCGTTGCAGAGTGGCTCTTGGCCAAAAACTGCTGCAGATGAACAAGGCAGACCTTATGTAGTTGTATCACCTGATTATATGAAAAATGTAGGTGATACAATTACCACTGATGGTGTAGGTGAATGTGTTATATCTGGTGTTCTAACTGAAGTTACATATATTCCTGCATTTACAATGTATAACGAAGAAAATGTTGTAACAAGCTTTTATAGAAGTGCCGATTATACAGTGGCGATAGAAGCAATTAAGGCTGGCAGTTCAGATGAATTGAAATATAGCGATTCGGCGATTATTATGGCTAAAAGTGCTTATAAGTCTTTAAATGATAATAAAGATATAACATATCTCAACTGTTTTATAACATATGATGATAATATCTCAAAAGCTGATATGGAATATAATAAGGGTATAATGAAACAGATAACTGAGTTTCAAAAGGAACATGCTGATTTTTATCCTATTGCTCCAAAATTTACACCTCTTTCACAGATAAAAGATAGTATGGATACATATGTAACAAATAGTTATATAAATATACTTCCAATAATATTTGTGGTTGCAGCAATAGTTCTTATCGGACTCATAGGCTCTGTTGCGATAAATACTGTAACTCAGATAAGAAACTATGGAATATACTTTCTTTGTGGCTCAAAATGGAGTGATTGCTTTAAAATATCTCTTGCGAATATCTCAATAATACTGCTTTTCTCAGGAGTGCTTTCGGGAGTATTGCTCTATTGCTCGAAATTTATCAATCTAAATTATCTTATTGGACAGGTTTACGAATGGAATAATCTTTATATCTCACTTGGAGTAATTCTTGCAATGATGCTTCTTGCATTGATTATTCCGTTTGGCATAATAAGGTTTACATCACCAGTTGAAGTTATAAAATCAAAGAAATAAGGAGTGAAAGATATGCTGAAAATCGAAAATCTTACCAAAACATATAATTATAAAAAGTCTAATGCTTTTACAGCCCTTAAAGATGTTTCGCTCGAGGTGGAAGACGGAGAGATGCTTGCTATTATCGGAAAATCTGGAGCAGGTAAAAGTACACTTCTCCATATAATCGGTTGTATAGATAAATTTGAGAAAGGTAGTTATATAATAGACGGAACAGATGTACATAGTCTTTCAGATAATAAGCTTGCGAAAATCCGCAATGAAAAGGTTGGCATAGTTATGCAGGATTTTGCCCTTATTGATGAATATTCCGTTATTGAGAATGTTATGATTCCGCTGAATTTCTCAAAGAAAAAGCTTGGCAAACCAAAAGAGCTTGCTATGAAAGCTCTCGAAAGAGTAGGTATAGCAAACCTCGCTAAAAAGCCAGTTTCTAAGCTTTCAGGCGGTCAAAAACAAAGAGTCGCTATTGCCCGGGCAATAGTCAATGACCCGTCTTTCATTCTTGCAGACGAACCGACTGGTGCTTTAGACACCAAAACTTCGTCAGAAATAATGGAGCTTTTCACCGAACTAAATAAGTCTGGCAAAACTGTTATAATCATAACGCACGACCTTACAGTTGCCGATAAATGCAAACGAAAGGTAGAAATTAGTGACGGCAGAATAATCTAAATAATTTTTTGTTAAAATTGTTGACTTTTATAATTTTCGGTAGTATAATCAAACCAAAGTTAATTGAATAAATAAACCGTTGAACAAGAATAGTAGGGTTTATCGAGCGTATTAAGAGAGCTGATGTTTGGTGTAAATCAGTTATGCAGATTTACTTGAATGGGCTTGCAAGGGTAGCAGGAAACCGAATTGTTTCGGGAGTAATGGCTAACGGGAACTCTGTCCGTTATCAGTAGAGTGCGTATGAAGTACGCAAAATGAGTGGGTTTCTTTTATAAATGACCAATTTGGGTGGTACCGCAGAAGTTTCAAAGCTTTTGTCCCAAGGATTAAATTCCTTGTGACGAAAGCTTTTTTTGATTTTTAAAATAACTGAAAAAGAGAGGTAATAACTATGATTAAGCCGTCTTGTGACGAAATTATGGAGCTTGCAAAAAGCTACAACACAATTCCTGTCTGTAAGGAGATTTTGGCTGATGTAATTACACCGATTACATTGCTAAGAAGAATAGCAGCTTCTAAGAAAAGATTTTTCTTGCTTGAAAGCATCGAGGGCGGCGAAAAGTGGGGAAGATATTCATTTATAGGCTATGACCCGATTATGCGTGTAAGCTGTAAAAATGCTGTTGTAACAATCGACCGCAACGGCAAGATGAAGAATATCGAAACTAAAAAGCCTCTTGAGGTTTTGCGTTCAATACTTAAGGATTATAAATCACCAAGCCTTAAAGAGCTTCCACCGTTTACAGGTGGTTTGGTTGGATATTTTGCTTATTCAATGATAGGCTATGCTGAACCAAAGCTTAAAATCAAAAGCGGTGATTTCAATGACTATGATGTAATGCTTTTCGATAAGGTTATTGCATATGACCACTTAAAGCAAAAAATCTGTGTTATCGTTAATATGTCAACAGATAAGATTCTTGAAAATTACGGCAAGGCTACCGCAGAGATTGAAAAAATAATAAATCTCATAAATGACTCATCTCCTTTGCCAGAGCTTAAAGGCAGAATGAAATCTGATTTTGAGTGCAATGTCAGCGAAAAGGAATATTGCAATATAGTTGAAAAAACAAAGGAATATATTCGTGATGGAGATATTTTTCAGGCAGTTATCTCAAGAAAGTTTACTTGTAAATATGACGGCAGCTTAATAAACGCTTATCGTGTACTCAGAACGATAAATCCTTCACCTTATATGGTTTATATGAATATTGATGATGACGAGATTATCAGCACATCACCGGAAACTCTTGTCAGACTTCAGAATGGCAGACTTTATACTTTCCCAGTTGCTGGTTCAAGACCTCGTGGTAAGACCGATGAAGAGGATATAGCTCTTGAAAAGTCACTTCTCAGCGATGAAAAAGAGCTTTCCGAACATAATATGCTTGTTGACCTCGGCAGAAATGACCTTGGCAGAATTTCAAAGTATGATTCCGTAGAGGTTACTAAGTATATGGTTATACACAGATATTCAAAGATTATGCACATATGCTCACAGGTTGAATCAAACATTCGAGATGATTGTGATGCTATGGACGCTATTGAGTCCGTGCTTCCAGCAGGAACACTTTCAGGAGCTCCAAAGATAAGAGCTTGTGAGATTATCGAGGAGCAAGAGGCACTTCCAAGAGATATTTATGGTGGTGCTTTGGGATATATGGATTTCACAGGAAACCTCGATACTTGCATAGCGATCCGTATGGCGTATAAAAAGGGCGAAAATGTATATGTTCAGGCTGGTGGCGGAATAGTTGCTGATAGCGTTCCGAAGAATGAATACGAAGAATCCGCAAATAAAGCGGCGGCTGTAATGAATGCCGTAAGAAATGCCGATGAGCTTTGATAAAGGGAGATGAATTAAAATGGTACTTCTGATTGATAACTACGATAGCTTTTCATATAACCTTGTTCAGCTTGCAGGCTCAATCAATCCTGACATCAAGGTTATAAGAAATGATGAACTTACAGTTGATGAGATAAAGGCACTCAAGCCATCACATATAATACTTTCACCTGGTCCTTGCTATCCTAAGGACGCAGGAGTTTGCGAAGAAGTCGCAGTAAAGCTTGGAGATATTCCTATACTTGGTGTATGCTTAGGTCATCAGGCGATATGTGAAGCCTACGGCGGAAAAATCATTCACGCAAAACAGCTTATGCACGGTAAGATGAGTGTTGTTGATATTGATAATTCATGCGAGATATTTAAGGGCTTGCCTGAGAAAATCGAAGTTGCAAGATACCATTCGCTTATAGCAGAGGCAGAAAGCTTGCCGGATTGTCTTGAGGTAGTTTCAAAAGATGCGATAGGTGAGATTATGGCTGTTAAGCATAAGGAAAAGAATACATTCGGAGTACAGTTTCACCCTGAATCAATCCTGACACCTCAAGGTAGAATTATAATGGAGAATTTTCTCAGTATATGATCGATTAGTTAATAAACTTTTCTAAGACACTTAAAGTTTAGGTCAAGCCTTTTTAAAAGCTTGCAGGGTTGAGGGACGGAGTCCCTCATGGGTTTTAAGGGCAACGCCCTTAACATTCTTTGCTCTCTAAGCGGCGGACATAGTCCGCCGCTTATTTTTTGTTATCAACATTAGTAAAAAAGGGGGGCGAACAAAGTCCGCCCTCCTTTAAGGAGTAAGAGATGTTAAGGGCTTCGCCCTTAAAACCCACCAAAGGCTCTGCCTTTGGAATCCGCAAGCTTTTGAAAAAGCTTGAGCAAAACTTTTAGCTGTCTTGGGGTAGTGCGATAGCTTATCAATGATAATTATTTTTAGTTTTTAATATAAGGAGTGAATTTTTATGATAAAGGAAGCAATTCATAAATTAGTACTTGGAGAAAATCTTAGTACAGAGGAAACAGAAAAAGTTATGAGTGAGATTATGGGTGGAGAGGCTACAAACGCTCAGATTTCAGCATTTTTGACAGCATTAAGAATCAAGGGCGAAACCGTTGATGAGATTACAGCTTGTGCAAGAGTTATGCGTGATATGGCAGTAAGACTTAAAACAAATGGAGATGTACTCGAAATCGTTGGGACAGGCGGTGACGAAGTAGGAACTTTCAATATCTCGACTACTTCAGCATTCGTAATTTCGGCAGGCGGAGTTACTGTTGCAAAGCACGGAAACAGAAGTGTTTCAAGTAAGAGTGGTGCCGCTGATGTTCTTGAAAAGCTCGGTGCTAAAATCACCATTACAGCAGAACAGAACGAAAAGGTTCTTAATGATTGCGGATTTGCATTTATGTTTGCACCAGGCTATCATTCATCTATGAAATATGCCGCACCGGTAAGAAAAGAAATCGGAATAAGAACAGTATTTAATGTTCTCGGACCTCTTACAAATCCTGCATTTGCTACAATGCAGCTTATGGGTGTATATGAAGATTCACTTGTAAAGCCAATGGCACAGGTACTTAAAAATCTCGGAATCAAGTCCGGAATGGTTGTTTGCGGTGACCATAAGCTTGATGAGGCTACTGTTACAGGAGATAACCTCGTTTGTGAGATTAAAAACGGCGAAATTAAGGAATATACAATCAATCCTGAAACACTTGGTTTTAATAAAGCAAGCCTTGAAGATATTATCGGTGGCACACCTGAGGAAAACGCACAAATTACTCGTGATATTCTTTCAGGCAAGCTTACAGGTGCAAAGCGTGATACTGTTGTTCTCAATTCTGCACTTTGTTTCTATATTGCAGATAAAGCAGAAACTGTTGAGGACGGAATAAAGCTTGCAAATGAGCTTATTGACAGCGGAAAAGCATATGAACAGCTTGAAAAATATGTCAGCCTTACAAATAAGTATTGATAACAGGGAGAGATAAAATGATTCTCGATACATTAGCTGAATCTACAAGAAAGCGTGTTAAGGCAAGAAAGCTGATAACTCCTTTAGAAAAGATAAAGAGAAAAGCAAGCCTTGTTGGAATGGGCGGTTTTGAATTTGAGAATGCTCTCAAAAAGGACAGTATGGCATTTATCTGCGAGGTTAAAAAGGCGTCGCCTTCAAAGGGTATAATTGCAGAGCGTTTTCCTTATCTTGAGATTGCTTCAGAATATTACAGAGCTGGTGCAGACGCTATATCCGTTCTTACCGAGCCTGAATATTTTAAGGGCAGTGACGATTTTCTTTACGAAATCAGCAAAACAGTTCCGACACCGCTTTTGCGTAAGGATTTTACGATTGACGAATATATGATTTATGAGGCAAGGCTTATGGGAGCGTCAGCGGTACTTTTAATATGTGCCTTGCTTGATACAGAAACTCTCAAAAGCTATATCGAAATTTGCGATAGCTTAGGACTTTCTGCTCTTGTAGAGGCTCATTCCGAGGAAGAAGTTGAATCTGCACTTGATGCAGGAGCAAGAGTTATCGGTGTAAATAATCGTGACCTTAGAACCTTTGAAGTTGATATAGAAAATTGTATGCGTCTGCGTTCACTTGTTCCGAATGATATAATATTTGTTGCGGAGAGCGGAATTAAAACAGCTGAGGATATAAACAGACTTCGTTCCGCAAATGTCAATGCAGTTCTTATCGGAGAAACTCTTATGAGAGCCGAAAATAAAAAGGTGGCACTTGATGCCCTCAAAGGACTTTGAAACGGGGTGATTAAATGCCCAAGATAAAAATATGCGGTCTTAAAAGATTGGAAGATATTTATGCTGTGAATGAATATAAGCCAGATTATATCGGCTTTGTATTTGCAGGCAAAAAGCGTTGTATAAGTCCAGAGCTTGCATATGAACTTAAACAGAATTTAGATAAAAGCATAAAAGCAGTTGGAGTTTTCGTAAATGCGGAGGTTGAATTTATTCTCAAGCTTGTTGAGAGCGGAGCAATAGATGCTATACAGCTTCACGGTGATGAGGATAACGAGTATATAAAAGAACTTCGCTCGAAAACTTCTTCACCGATAATCAAAGCAGTAAGGGTAAAATCAGTTGAAGATATTCTTGCGAGCGAAAATATTCAATGCGACTATCTTTTGCTTGATACCTATGCTGATAATGCCTATGGTGGTACAGGTGAAACTTTCGATTGGAATATAATTCCGAAAATAAGTAAGCCGTTTTTCTTGGCGGGCGGTCTTACATCTGAAAATATAGCTATCGCCACAAAGGTAAATCCATATTGCCTTGATATAAGCAGTGGAGTAGAAACTGATGGCTTTAAGGATAAAACGAAAATAGAAAAGGCAATTAAAATTGTAAGGAGTGTTTAGAAATGTCAAAAGGAAAGTTCGGCGTACACGGAGGACAATATATTCCTGAAACGCTGATGAATGCCGTAATAGAACTTGAGGAGGCGTATAACAAATATAAAGATGACCCTGAATTTAATGCAGAGCTTGAAAGACTTAACAGAGAATATACAGGCAGACCATCACTTCTCTATTATGCAGAGCATATGACTAAGGATTTAGGTGGTGCTAAAATTTATCTCAAGAGAGAAGATTTAAACCACACCGGTTCACATAAGATAAACAATGTTATCGGACAAATGCTTCTTGCTAAGAGAATGGGCAAAACTCGTGTTATAGCTGAAACTGGTGCGGGACAGCATGGTGTTGCAACTGCTACTGTTGCCGCACTTATGGGTATGGAATGTGAAATCTATATGGGCGAAACAGATACAGAGCGTCAGGCACTCAATGTTTATCGTATGGAGCTTCTTGGAGCAAAGGTTCACCCTGTAACAAGCGGTACAAAGACCCTTAAAGATGCTGTTAATGAAACCCTAAGAGAGTGGACAGCGAGAATTGATGACACACACTATGTTCTCGGTTCAGTTATGGGACCGCACCCATTCCCAACAATAGTTCGTGATTTCCAATCTGTAATAAGTAAGGAAATTAAGAGTCAGATGCTCGAAAAAGAAGGTAGACTTCCTGATGTAGTTCTTGCTTGTGTAGGCGGTGGAAGTAATGCTATGGGTGCTTTCTATCACTTCATTGAAGATAAAGATGTACGCCTTATCGGTTGTGAGGCTGCTGGCAGAGGTGTAGATACTGGTCTTACTGCCGCAACAATAGCAAAGGGTACACTTGGAATCTTCCACGGAATGAAATCTTATTTCTGTCAGGACGAATTCGGTCAGATTGCACCTGTTTATTCAATTTCAGCAGGTCTTGACTATCCTGGAATCGGTCCTGAGCACGCACATCTCCACGATATTGGCAGAGCAGAATATGTTCCTGTCACAGATGATGAGGCTGTCGATGCGTTTGAATATCTTTCAAGAATTGAAGGTATTATTCCTGCGATTGAAAGTGCTCATGCAGTTGCTTATGCAAAGAAACTTGCCCCAACACTCGGCAAGGATAAGATTATGGTTATAAATATCTCAGGCAGAGGAGATAAAGATGTTGCAGCGATTGCAAGATATAGGGGGAAGGATATTCATGAATAAGCTAAGCAAAGCATTTGAAAAAGGAAAAGCATTTATACCTTTTGTTACAGCAGGCGACCCTGACCTTGAAACCACCGAGAAAGTAATTCTCGCTATGGCAGAGGTTGGTGCAGACCTTATAGAAATCGGAATCCCATTTTCCGACCCTGTTGCAGAAGGAATTGTTATTCAAAAGGCTGATGAAAGAGCCTTAGCAAGTGGTACAACAACAGATAAGATTTTCGATATGGTTAAATCTATCAGAGCAAAGACAGATATTCCGCTTGCATTTATGACTTATATAAATCCGATTTTCGTATATGGCAGTGAACGCTTTATTAAAAATTCCAAGGAATGTGGAATTGACGCACTTATAGTTCCTGATTTGCCATTTGAGGAAAAGAACGAGCTTTCAGGACTCTGCAAGGCTAATGATGTTCGTCTTATATCTCTTGTTGCACCAACATCTCACGAAAGAATAGCTACAATCGCAAAAGAAGCAGAAGGCTTTGTATATGTAGTATCATCACTTGGTGTTACAGGTGTAAGAAGTGAGATAAAGACAGATATAGGAGAAATGGTAAAGCTTATCAAGCAAGCTAAGGATATTCCTTGTGCTGTTGGCTTTGGTATTTCTACACCAGAACAAGCTGCGAATATGGCAAAGCTTTCAGACGGTGCAATCGTAGGAAGTGCAGTTGTCCGCATAATTGAGAAGTATGGTAAGGAGAGCGTAATGCCAGTTGCTGATTATGTTAAGGAAATGGCAGATGCAGTACATAGTATCTGAGTTTATTATTTAAAGTAAAATGAATTTTTATAGCAGGTGATAAGAAGATTATCACCTGTTTTTGTTGCAAGCATTAAATTTTTATTTTCTCTTGACATCTCTTAGTTTATAGAGTATCGTAATTATATATGTGTTATTACTGTTGTAATAATTTATCGTAGTAAATTATTAAAGGAGAATAGTATGAAAACCCAAATTAAAAGAACGATAGTGTGTTTATTAGTTGCTATCACATTCATTATGACATTTCAATGTCTGATTTGTTCAGCAACAAATGACAGAGAAGAATTTACCATAGGTTTTGACGCAGAATTTCCGCCATATGGATATAAAAGCGAAAGTGGCGAATATGTAGGTTTTGATATAGACCTTGCTCAAGAGGTTTGTAATCGTAAGGGTTGGACACTTAAAAAACAGCCTATTGAATGGAATTCTAAAGATATGGAATTGAGTTCAGGTTCTATTGATTGTATATGGAACGGCTTTACAATGAATGGCAGAGAATCAAAGTATACTTGGAGTACGCCATATGTAGATAATTCTCAGGTTGTTATTGTAAAAGCTGATTCTGATATTAAAGAATTATCAGACCTTTCTAGAAAGATAGTTGCTGTTCAAGCTGATAGTTCCGCTCTTGCTGCTCTGACTAGCGATGATGCCACAGCTGAAAACAAGAAATTAGCAAAATCTTTCGCGGAACTTCAACAGGTTGGAGATTATAATAGTGCATTTATGAATCTCGAATCTGGTGCAGTGCAAGCAATATGTATGGATATTGGCGTTGCAAATTATGAGATTAAATCTCGTGGCGATAAATTTAAAATGCTTAATGATAAGATTTCCACTGAAAAGTATGCTATCGGATTTCAGCTTGGTAATATAGAACTAAGAAATGAGGTTCAAGGTGCTCTCCTCGAAATGCTGTCTGATGGAACATTTGAGGAGATTGCTAAAAGGTGGGGGTTGGAAGAAAGCGTTTGTCTTTCAGCAGATGATAAGTACATAGACAGCACTGACACTTCAACAACAAATGATGATTTCTGGCAGCAGCTTGGTCAGATAACAGTACAGCTTTTAGAAGGCTTGCTTGCAACCTTGACAATATTTGTGCTTACATTACTTTTCTCACTTCCACTTGGCTTGCTTGTTGCAGCAGGTAGAATGTGTAAAATTGCACCAATACGCTGGCTTGTGAAAATATATATTTCGATAGTAAGAGGAACACCTCTTATGTTACAACTTTTGGTTGTATTCTTTGGTCCTTATTATCTCTTTGGCATAGAGCTTTCATCAAGTTATCGTTTCTATGCGGTAATTATTGGTTTCTCAGTAAACTATGCGGCGTATTTCGCAGAAATTTATCGTTCGGGTATTCAGGCTGTACCTAAAGGTCAATATGAAGCTTGTACTGTTCTTGGATATAGCAGAACACAGACTTTCTTTAAGATAATTTTCCCGCAGATGGTAAAGAATATTATTCCATCAGTAACCAATGAAGTTATTACACTTGTTAAGGATACATCACTTGCATTCGCACTCTCATATACAGAAATGTTTACTATTGCAAAGCAGATTGCAGCATCTAAAACTACAATTATGCCATTGTTCATAGCAGGTGTATTCTACTACATTTTCAATTTTATAGTTGCATTCATAATGGAAAGAATCGAAAAGAAAATGAATTATTACAAATAAGGAGGGGAAATACTATGAATTTATTAGAAGTTAAAAATATCAGCAAGAGCTTTGACGATTTACAGGTTCTTAAAGATATAAGTCTTTCTGTAAATGAGAAAGAAGTTGTTTCTATACTTGGCCCATCTGGTTCTGGTAAGTCAACTTTTTTGAGATGTATGACATTTCTTGAAAAAATTGATGACGGAAGTATGAACTTCTGCGGAGAAGAGGCTGTAAATTCTGAGAACGGTTATCCAGTTTATGCTAATAAGAAAAAGCTAAAACAGATACAGGGATATTTTGGCTTGGTTTTTCAGAATTTTAATCTTTTCCCACATTATTCAGTTATGAAAAATATATGTGATGCTCCTATCCATGTTCAAAAAAGAAATAAAGATGAAGTAGCTGAAGAGGCAAAGGAGCTTCTAAAAAAAATGGGACTTGCTGATAAAGCAGACTATTATCCTTATCAGCTTTCAGGAGGTCAGCAACAAAGAATTGCAATAGCGAGAGCATTAGCGATGAAGCCTAAGATGCTGTTTTTCGATGAGCCTACATCAGCCCTTGACCCTGAACTTACAGCGGAAATTTTAAGTGTTCTCAAGGCTTTAGCAGCAGAAAAAATGACTATGATAATAGTTACACACGAAATAGATTTTGCGAGAAGCGTTTCTGATAGAGTTGTATTTATGGATAAGGGTCTTATTGTTGAAGAAGGTTCGCCTAAAGATGTTATTGATAATCCTAAGAATGAACGCACAAAAACTTTCTTGAAAAAAATGCAGGCTGAACTTTAAGTTATTAATAAGATTAATATTATACAATTTTTATAACCGTTTTGCTATACTTGTTAAGTGAAACGGTTATTTTCTGTTTTATATGATTTTTGAAGAAATTTGCTTAAACTTTTAAAAAAAAGATTGAGTTTTTATATATCTTGTTATATAATAGATTATGTTGACTTTTCTAAACACAAATGTACATCAGGAGGAAAAAATATGAAAAAATCTAAGAAAATTTTAAGTATGGGACTTGCGGCTCTTACCGCTCTTACAATGTCTATAAGTATGACAGGCTGTGGAAGTTCTGATTCATCAGTATCTTCAGTAGATGGAAATTCAGATAACAGCAAGGTGTATAATATTGGTATTTGCCAGCTCATACAGCATGAAGCTCTTGACGCAGCTACAAAGGGCTTTAAAGATACTTTAACAGAGAAACTTGGTTCAAAAGTTAAATTTGACGAACAAAATGCACAGGGTGATTCAGCAAACTGTACAACAATCTGTAATCAGTTTGTTTCATCAAATGTTGACCTTATTCTTGGCAATGGTACAGCAGCTTTGCAGGCAGCTTATACAAATACAGATAAAATTCCAGTTCTTGGAACATCAATTACAGACTATGCAACTGCTCTTGATATAAAGGACTGGACAGGCGTCTCTAATATGAATGTTTCAGGTACATCAGACCTTGCACCACTTGAAGAGCAGGCTAAGATGCTTAATGAAATTTTCCCTGACGCTAAAAATGTTGGTATCCTTTATTGCTCAGCAGAGGCTAACTCTAAATATCAGGCTGATACAATTACACCTTTCTTAGAGAAATTTGGATATAAGGTTAGCTCATATACATTCTCTGATTCTAATGATATTGCAGCTATTGCTAAAGATGCTTGTGATAAGAATGATGTGCTTTATATTCCAACAGATAATACTGCTGCAAATAATACTGGAATAATCAACAATATTGCTATTGCTGCAAAGACTCCTATAATTGCAGGTGAAGAGGGTATCTGTAAGGGTTGTGGCGTAGCAACACTTTCTATCAGTTATTATGAGCTTGGTCAAAAAACAGGTGAAATGGCATATGATATTCTTGTAAATGGCAAAGATATTTCTAAAATGGAAATCCAATCTGCACCTAATGTCACAAAAATGTATGATGCAGAAAGATGCAAAGAACTTGGTGTAAAGATTCCTGATGGTTATACCGCTATTAAAAAATAAAAAATAAAACATATGGAGAATCAGTTATGGATATTGTTTCATACTTTTCATCCTTAGATTTCATGAGCTTCCTTAATGCACTTCCTGGAAATATAGCACAGGGAATCATTTGGGGCTTGATGGGTTTAGGAGTATTTATAACTTATAAACTTCTGCATTTTGCAGATTTGAGTGTTGATGGTTCATTTGCAACTGGTGGTGCAGTTACTGCTATTATGCTGATAAACGGTTGTCCAATATGGGTTGCTATGCTTGTAGCTGTTGCGGCGGGCTTACTTGCTGGTTTGGTCACAGGCTTGCTACATACACTTCTTGGAATACCTGATATTCTTTCAGGTATTCTTACACAGATTGCATTATATTCTATAAATTTGAATATAATGGGAAAATCAAACCTTCCAATAAGTTATAGAAACTATTCATTAGTTATTTCAGCAAGTAATATTAATATGGCAATCATAATTGCACTTATAGTGGTTGCAATTGTTATAGTTGCTATGTATTGGTACTTTGGCACAGAGCAAGGAACAACTATTCGTTCAACAGGAAGTAACCCAGCTATGAGTAAGGCTCAAGGTATAAACATAAACTTCACAAAGGTTATTGCACTTGCACTTTCTAATGCAGTTGTCGCATTCTCTGGCTCAATCTTTTCACAATATCAAGGATTTGCTGATGTAAATATGGGCAGAGGTGCAATAGTTATAGGTCTTGCTGCTGTCATTATTGGTGAAGTTCTTGGAGAAGCAATTTTCCGCAAGCATATAAATTTTATTATCAGACTCATTTTTGTTATTGTTGGTGGAATACTCTATTATATCGCAATGGGAATAGTTCTTTGGCTCAAGATGCCAACAGACGATACAAAGCTATTTACAGCAATTATAGTTGCTATTTTCCTTGCTGTTCCGAATATTCGTAGTAGAGCCACAAATTCCTTTAAAAAGGTAGCAAAGCAAAATTCTAAAGCACAAAAAGTGGAGGGTTAATAAATGCTTGAAATTAAAGAAATTTACAAAACCTTCAACAAAGGCACAGTCAATGAGAAACACGCTCTTAATGGAGTAAATCTTACACTTAATGAGGGAGATTTCTGTACAGTTATAGGTGGTAATGGAGCAGGAAAGTCTACAACACTTAATGCTATTGCAGGTGTATGGCCTGTTGATAGCGGAGCTATAATAATTGATGGCAAAGATGTTTCTGGACTTTCTGAGCATAAAAGAGCACCTTATCTTGGAAGAGTTTTTCAGGACCCTATGACTGGAACTGTTGCTGATATGGAAATCATAGAAAATCTTGCTCTTGCTGCTCGCAGAGGTAAACGTAGGGGTCTTTCTTGGGGTGTAAAAGCTAAAGAAAGAGAAAAGTATAGAGAACTCCTTGCAGAGTTTGAACTTGGTCTTGAAGATAGAATGAGTTCTAAGGTTGGACTTCTTTCAGGTGGTCAGCGACAGGCTATAACACTTCTTATGGCTACATTGCAAAAACCAAAGCTTTTATTGCTTGATGAACACACAGCAGCACTTGACCCTAAAACAGCTTCAAAGGTTCTTGAGCTGAGTGACAAAATTATCAAAGAAAATAATCTCACAGCTCTTATGGTTACACATAATATGAAAGATGCTATTGTTCATGGCAATCGTCTTATAATGATGAATAACGGAAAGATAATTCTTGATATTTCTGGCGAAGAAAAGAAAAAACTTACAGTTGATGAGCTTCTTAAGAAATTTGAGATGGTAAGTAATTCTAAGCTTGAAAATGACCGTATGCTTCTTTCAAATTAACAAATAATATTAAATAGTCACTTTTGTTTATATATAAAACAAAAGTGACGTTATTTTTGAGGCAATTATTATTGGGTATATTGCTTAAGGGCTTCTATATAAGCAATAGTTAAATGGCTGAAACTTGATTTTTGATGTGTGACTATGCCAATGTGCATATTTCCTTCTTTGATTAGTGGTACGGAGGCAATATTGCCATTAAGTTCTTCATCAATAACTCCACTACAAACTGTATAACCATTTAAACCAATAAGCAAATTAAATAGAGAGGCTCTATCACGAACCCTTATGTTTTTAGGTCTTTCTACAATGCTGAAAATCTCTTCGGAATAGTAAAAAGAATTATGTTCACCTTGCTCAAATGATAAATATGGGTATTTATCAAGCTCTTCCATAGTAACAGATTCTCTATTTGCCAGTGGGTGGCTTTTGCTGACAAATATATGGGGTTGTGCAACAAAAAGCTCAGTAAATTTCAAGCCTTTAGATTTAAGAATTTTCTTAAGGACAACTTCGTTAAAACTATTCATATATAAAATGCCGATTTCGCTTTTCATATTAGCAACATCTTCTATTATCTCGTAAGTCTGAGTTTCTCTTAGAGAAAAATCGTATTTATCACCACCATATTCTTTTACAAGGTCTACAAAGGCATTTACAGCAAATGAATAGTGTTGAGTTGATATACAGAATTGTTTTTTGATTATAGAGTTTGTATGCTTATATTTTTCTTCCAACAAATTAGCTTGCTCAAGGACTTGCCTCGCATAAGACAAGAATTGTTCACCATCTTTTGATATTGTTATTCCTTTATTTGTACGAACAAAAATAGTAATTCCCATTTCTTTTTCAAGCTCTTTAATAGCTTTAGTAAGGCTTGGTTGAGATATATATAATTCATTTGCAGCTTCTGTGATAGTGCCTTTTTCGGCAACCATAGCTGCATACCTTAATTGTAAAAGTGTCAATCATAACGCCTCCAATAAATTTTCACGCATTAATTATACTTTAAAATCAATATGTTTTCAATATTAAAAAGCATAAACTATGAGTTTATCCATAGTGACGGTTTCCTTTGGTAACTTAATTCTACTACGAAATCGTTTCTATTGAGATATTATTTTTTATTATTTCAATCTTAATTTTACAATCTGCGAGTTTAAAAACCGCTCTCAAGTAATTAAAAATTGAAAGCGATTATTTAGATTTTGTCAAGAAAAGTTAAGAAATCCAGATTTTATTAATATGGTGTACCCCTCGGTTAGTGAACTTATAATGGGTTATATAGAGTATATTTATATTTCACTCTGATTGATTATATTATTTTTTGTTTGCTCATTAAAACCCTGGAAGTTTATTAATATTTAGTTGAGAAGTAGGACTATTAATGATATAATAATATGGTATATTTTGATGGAAATTTTAGCTTTTTAAATCTATAAGATTTTAATTTATGTAGGGGGTACATTAATATACAGCTAAAAATTTTCAAAAATATGCTGACATAAAATAATAGGAGGATTTAGTTGATTTATGGAAACGCATACGAAACGAAATTCGTTTAAAGGTTCAATTGGCTTTGTACTTGCTGCAGCAGGTAGTGCTGTTGGTTTAGGAAATATATGGAGATTTCCGTATTTGGCAGCAAAAGATGGCGGAGGAATGTTCATTGTAATTTACATCATTCTTGCACTTACCTTTGGCTTTACCATACTTATAACAGAAGTCGCAATCGGAAGAAAAACAAAACAAAGTCCTTTAACTGCTTATGGTAAGCTTAATAAAAAATGGAAAGGCTTAGGAGTGATTGCCTGCCTTGTTCCTATAATTATTTTACCTTATTATTGTGCTATTGGTGGTTGGGTACTTAAATATTTTCTTGTTTATCTTACTGGAAATGGTTCAAGTGCGGCTCAAGATGGATACTTTAAATCATTTATTTCAGGAAGCTATGAGCCTATCATTATGCTTTTACTCTTTCTTTTTGCAACAGCATTTGTCGTATTTAGAGGAGTAAATAAAGGTATAGAGTCATTTTCAAAAATTCTTATGCCAATCTTGATTTTGCTTGTTGTTGTTATTGCTATATTTTCACTTACAATTAGTCATACAGACGAAAATGGTGTTACAAGAACAGGTCTGCAGGGACTTATGGTTTATGTTGTTCCGAATTTTGAAGGAATGACCATAAAAAGTTTTTTCTCAGTTTTGCTTGATGCTATGGGACAGCTATTTTTCAGTTTGAGCGTTGCAATGGGTATTATGATTGCCTATGGTTCATATGTCAGTGATGAAGCTGACCTTAAAAAGTCAATAAATCAGATTGAAATTTTTGATACAGCAGTAGCTTTGCTTGCTGGTGTTATGATTATTCCAGCCGTATTTACATTTGCTGGTACTGAAGGAATGGAAGCATCTGGTCCAAGCCTGATGTTTGTTTCATTGCCGAAAGTTTTTGCGGCTATGGGTTCGATAGGAAATGTTGTAGGCTGTCTTTTCTTTGCGATGGTACTTTTTGCAGCTATAACAAGTTCTGTGTCTGTTATGGAGGCGATAGTATCAAGTTTTATGGATAAGTTTAAATTTTCAAGAGTAAAAGCAGCCTCTCTTGAAACAGTAATTGCCATAGTAGTAGGTATAGTTGTTTGCTTGGGATATAATATATTTTATTTTGAAATGCCATTGCCAAACGGTACAACTGCACAAATTCTTGATATTATGGATTATATAAGCAATAACTTCTTTATGCCATTAGTAGCGATAGGCACTTGTATTCTTATTGGTTGGATTGTCAAGCCAAAAACAGTTATTGATGAAGTCGAGAAAAATGGAGAAAAAATGGGTAGAAAAAGGTTATATATTGTAATGATTAAATATATTGCTTTGATTATGCTTGTTTTACTTTTCTTGAAATCAATAGGTGTTTTGACGATAATATAATACTTATTAAGAGCTACGTGGAGTAAGATATGACAGATTTTAAAAAAGGCTTGAAAGATGGTATACCAATAGCCTTAGGATATATCTCTGTTTCTTTTACATTTGGATTGCAAGCAGTAGGTGTAGGTTTAGCTTGGTGGGAAGCAGTTATGATTTCTTTTACAAACATAACATCTGCTGGACAATTTGCAGGTCTTGATATAATGGTAAGAGGCGGAGGTTTTTGGATGGAAATGGCTTGCACTCAATTTATAATAAATCTCAGATATGCTTTGATGTCGTTATCTCTGTCGCAAAAAACAGATAAAAGTGTAAGGGGGATACATCGATGGATAATAGGCTTTGGAATTACTGATGAAATATTTGCAGTGTCAATGGGAAATGAAAAAGAAATAAGCAACAAATATCTTTACGGTCTAATTCTTCTTCCAGTTTTGGGTTGGACAGGCGGAACATTTTTGGGTGTTACTGTTGGAAGTGTTTTGCCAAGCGTTGTAAGAGATTCTATGTGCATAGCTATTTATGGAATGTTTATTGCAATAATAGTTCCACCTGCTAAGAAAAACTCATCAATACTAAAAGTTGTGGTTATATCTGTAATTTTAAGTTGTGCATTTAAATGGTTACCTCTTTTGAATAATGTTTCAAGCGGTTTTGTAATCATTATATGTACTATAATTGCAGCATCAATTGGTGCAATTTTCTTTCCTATTAAGGAGGAAAAAGAATGATTATAAGAGATTTTTTTATTTATCTTTTTATTATGGCAGGTGTTACATATCTTATAAGAGTTTTACCGTTTGTGATTTTCAAAGGTAAAATCACAAACACATTTATAAAGAGCTTCCTTTATTATGTACCATATGCTGTGCTTGGAGCAATGACATTCCCAGCAATATTATTTTCAACTGGTAATTATATCTCATCTATTGCAGGCCTTATAGTGGCTTGTATAATGGCTTTTAAGGAAAAAAGCTTATTGATAGTAGCAATTTTCGCCTGTGTTACGGCATTAGCAATAAATTTAATTTGTATGGTAATATAAAATAAAAAGATTATAACATTTCGTGCATATAAAAAACAGACAATGAAAAAAACGACCTCCCATGGCAGATTTAAAGAAGTTGCCATAGGAGGTTTTGTTATGCCAAGAGAATATTAACATATACAACAATATGAGAAAAAATTATTGAATTTGAAAGAACAAGGATTAACATATCGAAAAAGCAAATATTAATTTTTATAACAAATATCGTATTCAATTAAAAGAAAACTGACTCCGCTTGAAAAACGAAATCAGTTTGTTGTTTAAAATTTAATTCTATATCTTAAGTAGCTTTTTTGTACTGTTTATACAATTTTAGGCAGTGTATTTAACCAAGCTTGGATTTTTATTTTATAATTTGGTTTATATAATTTTCAGCAGAAATAGCCGCATTAGCACCGTCCGAAACAGCAGTTACAACCTGTCTTAGAGCCTTTGTTCGGACATCACCTGCAACAAATATTCCAGAAACAGAAGTCTTGCCTGTTTCGTCCGCAACAACATAGCCACTTTTATCAAGCTCAACTAAGCCTTTAAGAATTTGAGAATTAGGATTAGAACCAATCGCAATAAAAGCACCTTCAGCGTTAAGCTCAGCTGTCTTGCCAGTCTTTGTGTTTTTTAATGAGATAGAAGAAAGATGTTTATCGCCATTAAACGAAGTGGGAATAGCATTATAAATAATATCAATATTAACAGTATCGTTAGCTTTGTTTTGTAATGATTTTGCTGCACGAAGTTTTTCTCCACGATATATTACGAATACTTGCTTACATATTTTCGAGAGCAAGAGAGCATCACCAAGGGCAGTATCGCCGCCACCAATAACAACAGTTGTCTTATCTTTAAAAAATGCACCATCACAAACTGCACAATAAGAAACACCAGCACCTCTGAGTGCGAATTCTCCGTCAATACCAAGCTTTCTATGAGAAGCACCCGCCGCATAGATAATAGCCTTTACAGAAAGAAGATTATCACTTTTAAATTTTATAACAAAGCTACCATTTGCACTTTTTTCAATTTTAATAACTTCATCCTCAATAAATTCAGTGCCATATGCCTGTGCGTGAGCCTTGAATTTCTCACCAAGTTCATAGCCTTCAATATTTGGAAGACCTGGATAGTTATCAATACAATCGCTTTCTACAATTTGACCTGTGGACATATAATCCCTTTCGCAAACGACTGTTGAAAGCATAGCCCTGCCAGTATAAATAGCTGCCGCAAGCCCTGCTGGACCACTTCCGATAATTAAAACATCAACTGAACGCATAGGAAAAGCACCTCACTAAAAATAATTTATAATTTAATAATATTAGTCATAATACCAGATGGGGTAATATCAACAATGCCGTAAGTTCCTGTATATCCTATTGAACCAGGATTCATAATATACATTCCGTCATCATATGCTGTATAAGGAACATGAGTATGACCAAAAAGAAGAATATCAGTATCAAGCAAATGAGCCTGATTGATTATCTGTGAATAACCAGATTTAACCCCGAAAAGGTGTCCATGAGTTACGAAGATATGCTTATTCTCAAGAGTAATTTCCTCGGAATAACGCTTTTCAGAACACCAATCACAATTACCCCTTACAGAAATAATCATCTTGTCAGGAATAGTTACAGCAAGAGTATCCATATCCTCGTTGCCATCTCCACAAAACACTACAACTTCCGCAGAAGACTGGCTTAATACAGCTTTCTGAAGTGAATAAAAATCCTTGTGTGAATCTGATACAACTACTATTCTCATATTTACCTCCATTAACATATAATGTTATCAGCACGAATAAAATATATACAGGTGGTGATTTTTATGGATAAAAAAGAAATCGAAAAGCTCATAAATTCTTTAGACCAAGAGCAAAAAAGCAAGCTTATGAATGCACTCGCAAATAAATCTGAAGCTGAACGCATATTAAGAACGCCAGAAGCACAAGCCATTATGAAAAAGCTTAAAGGAGAGAAGTAACCTATGGACGATATGTCTCAAAAGCTTATGTCATTGATGAATAACCCCGAAATCATGAGCAAAATACAGGGATTAAGTGGGCTTTTGAGTCAAGGCGAACCACAGGAACAGCCTAAGCCAAAGTCTCCAGAACCTCCTCCAAAGCCGAACGAATCAATGCTTCCTATGGATATGATGGGCACAATGATGAAAATTATGCCTATATTGAATACATTCAAAGAAGATGATGAAACAACCTGTCTACTTAAAGCATTAAGACCCTTTTTAAGTGAAGAGAAGCGTAAAAAGCTTGACGAGGGAATTCGTCTGATGCGAATAATGCGTTTACTGCCACTTCTTAAAGGAACAGATATGTTTGAAATGTTCAGATAAAGGAGGCTTGCTATGAATTCTTCAGATGATGATATAGGCAGAATGCAACAGGAAGCTGTGAGGCGTGTTCGGGATATGCAACAAAGGGCAAAGAATATATCCGCCTCAAGAACAGGCAGACAGCAAGCTCCAAAGACACAGGATAAACTGCCTGAAATTCACGAAACCGAACCGACAGAACCTCCAGAACCACCTGAAATATCAGAAAGCAAAAAGCCAAATGATATTTTAGAGGGATTTTTTAAGGATAAGGAAAAAAGCCTTATCCTTTTGCTCTTGGTACTTCTAAGTGGCGAAGAGGATAACAATGGCATTATGCTTGCACTTCTTTATTTACTTATCTGATTTGACCATCACCCTCAATGATAAATTTCATAGAGGTAAGCTCGTTAAGTCCCATGGGACCTCTTGCGTGAATTTTCTGTGTAGAAATTCCTATTTCTGCACCAAGACCGAACATTCCTCCGTCAGTAAATCTTGTTGAAGCATTAACATATACAGCGGCAGCATCAACCTCATTCTTGAAACGGTTAGCGTTCTTATAGTTTTCAGTTACAATGCACTCGCTGTGACCGCTTGAATACTTTGTGATATGAGCAATAGCCTCATCAATGTTGTCAACAACCTTAACTGCAAGAATATAATCAAGATATTCTGTTGCCCAGTCAGCCTCAATTGCAGGAATAACGCTGTCACCAAGAATTTCTCTTGTACGCTCACAGCCACGAAGCTCAACATTTTTTTCATCAAGCCTTGCCTTAATTACAGGCAGGGCTTTTTCTGCGATATTCTTATGTACAAGAATAGTTTCAATCGCATTGCAAACAGATGGGCGAGAAGTTTTTGCATTATATATAATGTTGGCAGCCATATCAATATCCGCACTTTCATCAACAAAAACATGGCAGTTGCCAACACCAGTTTCGATAACAGGAACTTTTGCATTTTCAACAACAGCTTTGATAAGACCTGCACCACCACGAGGAATGAGCAAATCGAGATAATCAACAAGTCCCATAAGTTCAACAGATGATTGGCGAGTTGTATCCTCAATAAGTTGGATACAATTCTTATCAAGCACAGATTTTTCAAGAGCAGAACGCATAATATCTGAAATGCACTTGTTTGAATTTATAGCTTCCTTACCGCCACGAAGAATTACTGCATTTCCGCTTTTAAGGCAAAGAGAAGCAGCATCAGAAGTAACATTTGGACGAGCCTCAAATATAATTCCTATAACACCAATCGGAACACGAACTTTAGTTATATTAAGCCCATTAGGACGCTTACTTCCGCTAAGAACTGCACCGATAGGGTCTGGCAAAGCCGCAACATCAAGTACACCTTGAGCCATACCTTCAATACGAGCCTTGCTAAGGCTGAGTCTATCTATAATAGATTCTGTAAGACCGTTTGCACGACCATTATCAACATCAATTTTATTTGCTGCAAGAATAGCGTCTGTATTATCTATAAGAGCCTTAGCAATAAGCTTTAATGCGTCATTCTTTTCTTCGCCCATTACAGCAAGTGTACGAGCAGCCTCTTTGGCTTTTTTACCCATTTCCTCAAGAATAGTCATTTTATTGCACCTCATCTTTTATCATAATTAAATCTTTAGCATAGGGGAGAGTCTTTATAAAATCGCAGAAAGTATGCCATTCATCAAGCTTGTGACCCTTTCTTGCATAATATATATTTATAAGAGTTTCATAATTTAGTGAGCAGGTTCTCATTTGGTTATAGCTTGATGGCAAAAGTTGAATTATATCATACCAATATTGCTTATCTTTAGTTTCAGTATATTTCAATCGAAGCTCTTCAAGTTTTGCAATAATAGTATCAAAGAAAGCCATAGAATCTTCATCTAATTTATCAAGACTGAAATCATCACGAGAAAATTCCTTACTGTGAATCTTATGCATAGTGCTTGTAGAGTTTGCGACAGTAGCAACCTTATAAGTATCATATTCTTTCCACCAGTACATGGGTGCTGTAACATCAACTGAAATAAATATCTGTCTTAGATATTTTCTGTGGTCACTGCCCGCTCTCGCCAGCCTCTTTGCAAGTCCGAGGTCGTTTTCTCCAAGAATATACTGTCCATTTTCATCATAGTAGCTATCACTTCTTGCCCAACTGTTAAGCGGATTTCTTGCACCTCTCATAGCATTTTCAAGGTTCATTACAGAGATTCGTTCTACCTTTAGCAATGTGTTTCACTCCAATTTTAAATTACTTGCTTGCAAGAAACATAGTTCCTACACTTTCGCCCTGAATAAGGTTTAAAAGTCTTTCAGGAGCATTCCCATTCATAACACAGCAATTTATTCCGGCTTCATTTGCGACAGCTGCTGCAGAAACCTTTGTAATCATACCTCCAGTACCTCTGTTCGAGCCTGAACCGCTTGCCATTTTACGAATATCGTCATCAATAAGCTTAACAACTTCAAAGCGTTTTGCGTCTTTATTTTTTCTTGGGTCGCAGTCATAAAGTCCGTCAATATCAGACATAATAACAAGCAAATCAGCGTCAAGCAAATCGGCAACAATTGCTGAGAGATTATCGTTATCGCCGAAGTTATTTCCAACAAGCTCATCAATAGCAACAGTATCGTTTTCGTTTACTATCGGAATAATTCCCATCTCAAGAAGAGTGCTGAAAGTATTATAAGCATTTTGGCGGAGATGTTCGTTAAAGAGAACGTTCTTTGTCAAAAGAACCTGAGCAACAGTATGATTATATTCTCCAAAAACCTTATCATACATAAACATAAGCTCGCATTGACCAACAGCGGCAACAGCCTGTTTATAACGGGTTTCCTTGGGTCTTTCAGGAAGATTAAGCTTGCCAAAGCCAACGCCGATAGCACCTGAGCTTACAAGTATAACTTGCTTGCCCATATTTTGGAGGTCACTCAGAACCTTACAAAGATTTTCAAAATTTTTAAGATTAAGTTTTCCATTTTCGTATGTCAAGGTTGAAGTACCAACCTTGACAACGATTCTTCTTGATAATAATTCGTTCAATTCATTCAGTCCTATTTTACAGATTTTAGCATTATTACTCTAAGTGCCTTATAATTATACCAAAAATATCAAGGTTTTACAAGTAGAAAATAACTCTAAAATGCTTTCAGAATAAAAAGCCATTTTTAGTTGCAAATTCACAGTTAAAATCAGCTTGATTAAAGATTTTAAATTAACTTTTGTTGACGCTTACCATCAATTTGCGTATAATAAATTAAAATTCCAGAAAATCTTATTATTGACAACAAATTTCCGTTGTGATAAAATAATCGGCAGACGGAATATATCACCATTGTGTCGAAATATATTGACCATATGTGTAAATTATGTATTTCCGAAACATAATTTACTATTCGGGGAGAAATCCCTATATTTTTTAAAGTGCAGTTAATCAACACTAACTAAAAAGAAAGAGATGATAATTATAAAAAGGAATATTATTTGTGCCATAATTTTTGTGCTGATACTGATAACTTCAACTGCTGCAGTGCTTGCGATAAATAATAATGCAAAAAATCAAGATGAAAAAATCGCCCGCATTTATCAGGACAAAAAACTTATCTATACAATAGATTTAAATTCTGTTAAGAAAACATATAGATTAACCATAGATGGCGAGGATAAGTCTGAAAATATAGTAGAGGTCCGAAACGGCAGTATAGGAATTATAGAAGCAAGCTGTACCGACCATATCTGTATAGATACAGGATTTATAGATAATTCATCTGTACCCATTGTTTGCTTGCCGAATAAAATCATCATAGAAATTTCGGATAATACAGATAATTCCATAGATGCAGTTGCAAATTAGGTGATGTGAATTGAGAGAGAATAATAGCTTAAATATAAGAAAGATAGCGATTCTTTCAATGTTTGTTACAATATCATTGACAATATTTGTGCTTGAAAGTTTAATGCCACCAGTAATCAATATTCCTGGAATAAAGCCTGGCTTTGCAAATATAGTAACGCTGTTTTTGCTTGTAAATACTAACAAACGCTCTGCATTTACAGTTTTAATTGTAAGAATAATTTTAGCTTCAATATTTGCTGGACAGATAATGTCCTTATTTTATAGCCTTTCGGGTGGTATACTTAGTTTACTTGCGATGAGCATAGTTCTATACATAACAAAGAAAAAGACAGTATGGTTTGCAAGTGTTGTAGGAGCAATTTTTCATAATATAGGACAGATTTTAGCTGCAGTTGTAGTTTTAGGCTCATGGACGGTTATTTGTTATTTACCTGTACTTTTAATTTCAGGTTGTATAACAGGTCTGATAACAGGCTTAATTACTGAATTTCTTGATAGAAGTCTTGCTAAGGGAGCTTTTCTTGATAGGCTTAATAAGATACTTTGTGTTAAAAAAGTATCTTAAGGTTAGTTATCACTAATTTATGGGGGTGGGGATTTAATGCTAATAAGAAAGATTTTGTCGGGATTTTTGTAGCTTAAATTTCGATAAAAATAAAAAATGGAGGGATAATAATGCTACTTATAATTTCACTTGTGCTTGCAGTAGCTTTTGTCTTTTTATGTGGAAAAGCTCTCAAAAAGCACCCAATTTTGTTTTACAGCGGAGCAGGAATAATAACTATTGTATTGGCACTCATTCCGTTTGACGGTGTACCTAATTTTGTCAATAACTACATTCTTGCTTTATTCAGGAGAGGTTCTCTTGCAACAGCAATTTTCATCATTGTTATGTATACGGGAGCGTTGAAAAATGGTTCTGCACTAATGAAAAAGCTGATTGTCATTCGTGGTGAACTTTCGATTATGGCTTCAATAATGATACTTTGCCATAATATTTTCTTTGGAAAAATCTATTTTGTAAGACTTTTGACATCAGCTTCAACAATGCCAGTAACACAGCTTCTTGCTGCTATCGCATCATTGCTAATGCTTGTTATTATGATACCACTTGCAATAATGTCATTTCCAAAGGTAAGAAAGAAAATGAAGCCAAAGCTTTGGAAAAGACTTCAGCGTTTTGCATATGTTTTTTACGCTCTGATTTATATTCATATCTTCCTTTTGACATATTCAAGTGCACAGGCTCGCCGAGGAGATTACGCACTCAGTCTCATTCTTTATACAATAGTTTTTGGTGTATACCTTGTAATGCGTGTAAGAAAATATCTTCTTAAAAAGAACTCAAATATCAAGCTTGCTCTTAATGCAGGTTCAGGAATTTGTACAGTGGGAATTGTCGGAGCAGTTTGCCTCTTTGTATTTTTAGGCAATGGAAATACTGCAGCACCTGCAAGAATACCAGTTAAAACCTTTGAATATTCCTCAGAAGGTTCTGTTGCCACTGCTGATAATTCTAATGCAGAAAGCCAGCTTCATGTTGAAACCTCAGAAGTAAGCCAAATCTCAGAAACAACATCAGTTAAAAGCAAAGAAGAATCTCAGTCAACAGCTTCTGAAAGCTCAAAAACTTCATTAACATCATCAGCTTCATCAAAAGTAGAGAGTAAGTCAACAGAGAATGAAACATCAAAGAGCAATTCTCAAAGTAGCCAAATCACAACAAAAGATAATAACATTTCTAATAATAATACCACGCAAAGCAGTAAACCGTCCGCTTCAAATAACAATAATAGCAGTTCATCAAGCAAAAATAATATAAGCTCAAAGCCATCAACTTCGAAGCCAAACCAATCTATAACAAGTAAGCCATCAAATAGTGGTAATACTGTTTCAAAGCCTGAAACATCAGCACAAGAAACATCAAAAGTACCTGTTGTACAAAATAAGTATAAGGACGGAAAGTTCAGCGGTTCGGCCTATGGTTATGATGGAAATATCTATGTAACAATCACAATTAAGGACGATAAAATCACAAATATAGAGGCAACGTCAGACGAAAGCGACCCTTGGTATTTTGAGAGCTGTGTTCAAAATGTAACATCACAAATTATTGCAAGTCAAAGCACCAGTGTTGATGCAACAAGTGGTGCTACATATTCCTCAGAGGGCATTATGGCAGCGGTTGGACAGGCTTTGAACAGTGCAAAGAATTGATATGAAAAAACGAATTTTAGCTTTAATAATGGTAACTCTTTTTTTGAATCTTACAGCTTGTAATAATTCAAACGGAAAAACCTCATCAGTTTATGAAATTTCTCTTAGCAGTGATTACGATAATAGCAACGAAAAAAGTTTGTCATTTTTTGCAATGGATACTTATATGAATTTTAAGGCTTATGGCGAAAATGCAAAAACTGCTGTAAACGAGGCATCAGCTCTTGTAGAGGATTTGGAAAATAAGCTTTCTGTAACAAACCCCGAAAGTGAAATTTCCAAGATAAATTCTTCTGCAAATAATGCAATAAAGATTTCAGAAGATACGCTTGCACTTATATCAACTGCTCTTGATGTCAATAAAAAAAGCGGTGGTGCGTTTGATATTACAATCTATCCAATAGTTAAGCTTTGGGGTTTTACAACAGGGAAGTATGAAGTTCCAAATAAGGAAGAAATTTTAAAAAATCTTGAATATGTTGATAGTTCAAATATTACGCTTAACGAAAAAGAAGGTACAGTAACAGTTCCCAAAAATATAGAAATAGACCTTGGTGGTATTGCAAAGGGCTATGCTGGCAAGAAAGCCGCAGAAAAAATTCGTTCTATGGGAATAGAGAGTGCTTTGCTTAATCTTGGTGGAAATATTCAGACAATAGGTTCAAAACCCGATGGCAGTGCGTGGGGAGTTTCTATATGCAATCCCGAAGATTCCTCAAAACAACTTTGTCGTATTGAAGTAGTAGATAAGGCAGTTGTAACATCTGGTGGCTATCAGAGATATTTTGAGGAAAACGGTAAAAGTTATCATCATATAATAGACCCTAAAAGCGGATATCCAGCAGAAAACGGCTTGCTTTCTGTAACGATTGTCGATGAAGACGGTATGCTTTGCGACGCACTTTCAACAACACTTTTTGTTTTAGGAAAAGACAAGGCTCTTGAATATTGCGAAAAATACGGTATAGAAGCCATTCTTATGACTGATGATAAGAAAATCTATGTCACAGATGGATTAAAAGAAAGCTTTTCTATAATTGACCAGACATCAGGCTATTTTCTCGCAGAATAGTTTACCCATAAAATTCTAAAAATTTTTTATTTTGCTTTATTGACTTTTGGAAAAATTAGGTATAAAATAAAGGCGGTTAGTTATAACTAATTAGATTATTAGAAAAAACTAACCAAAATATTCTAGGGAGGTTCGTTATGAACAGCAAAAAAACAGTTTCAGCTGTTTTGGCGACAGCACTGGTTCTTAGTGTAACATCAAGTGCAGCGTTTGCGTCAAATAGCAGCAAAAATTCCGCAGACTATGTTTACGGTACAATGAAGATTTCGTATCACGATTTTTATTTAGGAGAAAATGTTGATACAACAAAGGGTGTTACAAGCACTGATTATGTTGATGCAGTAAGCTCTGCTACTATGAATAAGTATACAAACCAAAACCTCAACGCAGGGACGTATACTTCAGAAAATGCAGACAACACAATGGGATATATCAACGGTGTTATTTTCCCTGTAAAGGTTTCAGCAGAAGATTATGCAAAGCTTAAATCAGCAAGTAATTTTGATGAGCTTGGCTTTACTGAACTTACAGAAGTTCCAGCAGTATATAAGGAGCTTACAGTAGATAATGGTGTTCTTTCGTTTAGTGAAGCTGAGGGAAAGACAGAAACCGTAGATGCAAGCTATACATTTTCAACAAGTTCAAGATATGGTGACTATCAGATTTCCTTTAACAATGTAAATGACATTTTCAATGATAATGTAGTTTATGGTGTAGTTCTTGAAACAGCAGAAGGCGATGATTACGGCCTTTATTCACAGGAAAACATCTGGAAAAACACCAAGCTTGCATGGTCAACAGGTTTTACAACAGAAGCTCATGGTTGTCCACTTCGTTCAGAACCTTATGAGGCGATTATGGGTGAAACCCTCGATAATGTACAGTATATCACAGCTAATGGTATCTATAATTTCACAATGAATCAATATGTTGCAATTAAGCACAACGGTAGTATTGATGTTAATGATGCTTATATTACAGACGGTTCAACAAGTTGCCTTGTAAGCGATATTCCAAACGATTTCGAGCCACAGGTTACAGTTGAGGGGCTTGATAGCACATATAGCAACGATAAACTCAATTTCACAAATGCAGTTCCTAATAAGTATACAGCAGTTTTGTCTGATGCAAAGGGCAAGTATGCAAGCGTTTCAACAGATTTCACACTAAAGACAACTGCTCAGGCATCACTTAAAGACGGTCAGCTTCTCCTTGATGATAAGACAGACGGTGTTGCAGATTATATCTCAGCATTTACATCTATCTCTATAACTGACTCTAATGGCGGAGTTATTAAGTATATCGAAAAAGAAAGAGGTAAGCCTACTTATACTGCCGATATATTTGATGCTAATGGAGTTATAGATGTTGATGCACAATATACAGCCGCTACAACAACAGGTAAGGGTGCAAGTGCTGTAACAACTTATGAATATGGCTCTGTATTCGGTGTAGATGGAGAATATCAGATTGTTATTCAGGCAAATGGTTATGATACTGCTACACTTTCTTATACAGTAAACAGAGAGCCATCTGCTCCTGAATCATCAGAGGAATCTTCAAACTATGAATCCTCAAATGAAGATTCAAATGTTGTTTCTGACGAATCATCATTTGAACCATCAGAGCCAAGTGATGTTGAAAGCTCAGAAGAAACATCAAATAATGAGCCTTCCGAAGTAAATAGCAATACAGAAAATACAAGTAGCACAAATACATCTAACGGCAAAGACGCAGGAACAGTTGCAACAGGGGCAAACGAAACAGCTGCAGGAATTGCACTTGTCTTTATTGCAGCTGCATTGGTCGCATCAATTCTTTACAGATTTAAGAAATCTTAAATTTTAAAATTTAACCATAACCTATGAAATAGAACTGGTATCGTTTTTCGGTGCCAGTTCTAATCGTTAGTCAATACTAACGATTAGCTAATAAATTTCCCAAAAACAATAAGGAAGAAAGTTCAAGATTTATCTGAATACAGCATTTGAGCTTGAAGTTTATGATGAAAAAGACAAAAAGCTTAAAACACTTCCAGCCGTTGGTGCAAAGGCATCAAATGCAGAGTTTAAGCAGATGAAGAAACAGCTATGCTTGCAAATAGATGCTGGATAGTTGATGCGTGGGAAAGCTTTCTCAAAACAAATGAATAAAAAACGGTGCAGTTCCGAAAAGGTTCTGCACCGTTTTTATGTATTAAGCTTGTATAGAAATTCCAGTATATTCATAATCAAGCTTGTAGCCAAGCCATTCTGCAAGATGTAAGGAAACCTCGTGGGCAGCGTCCCAAGAGGGTAACCTACCTTGCTTCAAACTTTCCTTTATAAACTCATATGAAGCAATTCTTGCAAGTCCACGCTTGCGAAAATCTGGATTAGTAGCTATTATAACCTCATATCCGCTGCTATAATAGCTAAAAGAAGTAGCACCACAAACTAATTTATCATTGTATGTTATGCCAAAACCTAAGCCATTTTTGAGAAAATCATCACAGCCATTGAAATTATTGCAAAAACCATCTGACCAATTCTCATTCATAGCTTGGGTATATAAGTCTTTATCAAAGCGTTTGAGAGCAAAACCATCGGTTAGTTTGTATGAATATTCAGGCAAGTTAGGAAATTCTTTGATAGTTTCAAAGCGTCTTTGTATATGTGCCTTTTCGCCATAATGCTTTATTATCTCATCACGAATTTCTTTGTTATCTGAAATAAAGACTAAGTGTCCATTTCCGATAAAATTCATAAATTCATTAAGAAATGCCTTATCAAGAACACCGCCGATATAGATATAGCCAAGAACAGCGATTGCCATTTTAGGATTTTCGCTTTCACCATATACATCTCCCATAAGTCCCTCAAGACAGCTTGTAAGAGCCGTATCACTTATACCCTTAAAGAGATGTGCGGAATTTTTAATTTGCTGTAAATTAAGTTTTATCATTTTGATTATTCTCCAATGCAAAAATATCATTTAGCATTTTCGTTGCGGTTTTAGTTTTAAAAAGCTTATTTCGTACATTTATGATTGCATTTTTTGAAAGATTATCCTCATAGGCATTAACAAGAAAATCAGCCTCAACGAGTATCTGATAGTCAAGACCGTCAATCATATTATAGGTGTGGTGGTGTCCGACAAGAAAGCATACACGCTCGATTATTTTTTCATCAACGCCAAGCTTGTTAAGTAGCTTTTCAGCCTCGTCAGGACCAAGCATTTCTTGATATTTTCCCGAAGAACTGCCATAAAGTTCTTCGCTTTTCTTTATGCCAATATCGTGTACAGCCGCCGCAATTTCAAGAATTTCCTGATTTTCAGCAGAAAGTTTCTCAGCCTCACCGATAGTTTTTGAAAAGGCATAGACTTTAAGAAAATGCCCAACATGCTTAGGGTCGCTCGAAAAATATTCGGTCATTGCTGAAATCACTTTAGTTATGTTCATTAACCTTCCTCCTCAGATTAACAAAAGTAATAATTGTTAATGATTATGCTTCATTATTATCACCCTTAATTAAAAACAAGAAATCACCAACCCCATTCACTAAGTTCAGAGCTGTTCCAATAATATCCATTATCACCCCAGCACCATCCAGAAATTTTATCTTTACAATTCCAACTATCTGGATTGCCATTACTATCATACCAGACCATAAAATGTAATTTATAAGTACTGCCTACGCAATCAGGTATAGTTATTGTTCTATCTATACCATCAACTTTTGTTGTAATTTTCCTACTTGCTTTTACATTAGGACGAGTATCATTTTTGTATTCATTAATAATCCATCTTAATCCACTACTTTGACTTGAAGATTCTATTTTGCTACTTTCCGCTTTACTACTTGCAGGTTTACTTGGTTTACTAGTAGGTTTACTACTTTCAGTTTTACTGCTAACAGGTTTACTTGATTCTTCATATCTTGAATTTTCTTGATAATTGTTATTTTCATCAGCTGGTTGATGACTTTCGCTGTTACTATTTTCATAGTTATTATTACTGCTTGAACTGCTTTCTGATTTACTGCTTGCAGGCTTTTTAGAATTCTCGGTTTTACTACTTGTTGGTTTAGAACTTTCTGATTTTGAACTACTATTATCATTATTTTTTATAAATTTATCATATGAAATAATAAGCTTATCTATATTATCTTGATAAGTTTTTATTTCATCTTCAGTAAAGATAATGTCTTTATTTTTTACAATAGAAGATAAAATTGAACTAAGCTTTTCTTTTGCATTCTTTAAGGTGTTATTGTTCAATTTAATATCCTTATTATTTATATCAAATGTATAAGCCTTAATTTGCTTATCAAAATCATCTTTAAAATATTTCCTCATAGTATTTAAAAGATTTTTGGCAGAATTGTTGCTTTCAATATGGCTTACATTATCATAAAAATCTTTTAGCACACTATATTTTTGATTATAATTTTTAGCTTCGTTAAATTTCTTTTCAAACTCATCTAAATCGATTTGTTTTGAAATTTCGCTTACATCAGAATTAGAAATGCTTGTACTACTGTTGACATTACTAATTTCACTTTGAGTATTTGTCGTAGTTTCATTGTCACTGCAACCTGCTAAAACAAAGCAAGTTGACAACATAATCGCAAATAAAATTTTTACATTTTTCATAATTAATTCCCCTTTAATGAATTTTAAAACTTAAAATCATTGCTGTTTATATTTTTTATGTAATCCTCCTCAGATTAACAAAGACAATGCCCGCGGTTACGAGCAATATAGAAATCAGATTAGGGATAGTAAAAATATTCTCTCCAAGTACAATTCCCGAAGTAATCGTACCAAAAACAGGAATCATAAGCGTAAATGTGCTTATGATACTTACATCATTATGCTTGAGCAAAACAGTCCATATAGCAAAGGATACGCTTGAAATCAACGAAAGATACGCCATAACTATAAAACTATCAAGCGAAGTGAAAGCAATTCCGCCTGAGAAAAGCATACCAATGATAATTAGTAAACCTCCGCCGATAGTAAGCTGTGCCGCTGAAACAAAAACAGGGTCAGAATCTTTTGAAATCTTCTTTGCAAAAATATTGCCCAAAGCACCGCAAAGATTAGATAGAAATAAAAAGCTGTCACCTATAAAGGAAAATTCGCCAATAAAATTTCCGCCACCAATATTTATAAGCACAATACCACAAAAGCCTATGCAACAGCCAATAAGCTTTTTAGCTGTAATCTTATCTCCCTTAAAGAAAAGCGGTGCAAGTAAAACTCCCAAAAAAGCCGAAAATGAAGTATATATTGAAGATTTAGTTCCGGTAACAAAGACAAGAGCAACATAGAGAAAAATATACTGCAAGGCTGTCTGCATTATTCCGAGTGAGGCCATTTTGACAAGCTCTCTTTGTTTAGGAACAAAAAATTTCTTTCTCATTATTGTAAGAGCAATATAGACAACTACTCCAGCCGAAAAAAATCTTACTCCTGCAAAGACAAGCATAGATGGAATATCATTACTTTCTATTGAGAATATTTTATAACCTTGTTTGATTGCCGCAAAAGCAGTTCCCCATAGAGCAGTACAAAGCAGAGCTAAAAGCGTAACAACAAGCTTGTTTTTCAGAAGATTATTCTTCAATGTTGTCAGCACCAGATTTCTTTAGCAATTCTGAGATATTTTCTCTTTCAGCTTTAAGTTCATCAGCTTTTTCACGCTCATTAAAAAGTTCAGCTTTTATAATTTTTTCATCATAAAGCCTTACAAGCATAGAAAGCAAAAAGTTATCATTGTTATATTTTGAGATTTTTTCAGATAGAATGTCAAAGGCTTTTTCAAATTCTGCATATTCCTCAAGAGCGGATATGTATAATCTCATAGCTTCAGCATTGAGGTTTTCAGTATCGACGCTGTCAAGCAAATTATGACCATCACACCTTTCTCCACGCCTATTCATAAGCATAGTTCTGAGTATAGTAAGTTCATCCTTGCATTCTGAATTATCAGTATCAAGAATATGTCTTTCTGCTCGTTCAATGTCATTTATTTTTATTAAAAATTCAATACATAAAAGCCTTGTAGAAGTTTCATAGCTGATAAAGGCACAGCAATCGTTGAGGTATAATTCAAGGTATTTAGGACTTTTTCTTGTTTCAGAAGCTATAAAAAGTTTTTGTTTAACATGTTCTAAAGTTTGTTGTTTATCCATTTGAATTTCCTTTCTGAATAAGGGATTATCTCTCAAACTTGACAAATTCTCCATTTTTATTTCTGATAAACATAGAGCCGTATGGTTCGTCAAGAAATTTAAGAATACTTGGCTCATAGTTGCATAGAGTATTCAGATGATATATTCCAGATTTGCTTGTATCATTCATATACTCATCATCTTCATCACCAGCCATAAATCTCCAGCCACTATCTTGATTATCGAGAGGCATTTCACGATACATAAATCTGATTTCAGCACCGTCTACAATTATTCTGTCCGTAGCAAAACAACCAGTATGTGAATCTTTTGTTTCAAATAAGTCTTCCATAATTGATTTTGGAATTTTATATTTCTTGCGTCCATTTTCGCAGAAATTTTTTCTGCTAATATCAAGAACAGGATTTAGCTCTCCAACAAGATTAAATAAATCGTCTGCGCTAGTATCAATTTTATAATTCATTTCTTCTTCATATAGAAGATATATCTGATAAAAACAAACCTTTTCACCATTCGGAAGTTCTAAAACATTATCCTCCATTAAAGGCGAATTGCCAAGAATGACACCCGAAAGTTCAGTGTTATCAAAATATGGTTCTCCATTTGAGATTGTATGCCCCCAACCAATCCATGAATTTTCCAATATAGGTAGATGTGCAAGAGATTTCATAAGTCTTAGTGGCCAGAACCATTTTTCATTCGAGCTTTTAACATGCCAGCTTTTTGGCAAGCATAAAACAAGCTCAGCTCGGTCATAAAATTCATCACTTGGAACAGTCATTTTGTGAGCACCCATTCCACAGGTTACAAGCGTATAAAACTCATGTTCATCATTTGGTGGAATAAGCAAAAGGTCACAGCTTATATCAGTAGTTGAAACATCTCGCAAAACATTATTATATTCACCTATGTTATCTTCGATAAACATTTCAAGGCTTATAACTTCTTCATCAGAATAAGCTTCAGCTACTGTATTTTGAGAATTAAAATATGAATCATATAATTCTTTATCTAAAGCTTCAAGCTTTTGTGAATATTCAGAAAAAAGTTCATCATTACCATATTCAGATGTAGCAAAGCAAAGAAAAAGCAAAGTATCTATATCCTTTGGGTCTATTTCGTGAGTTTTTTCAAAGCAAGGGATAGCCTCATCATAATTTCCACTATGATAATAGCTCATACCAAGATAGAAATAATATTTAGCAATTTCTTCTTCGTTATCATCAGGTTCAATAGATTCTAAAAGTTCGATAGCTTCATCATATCTATCTAAACTAAAATAAGCGCCTGATAATAGTACATTAAGTTCATAAGGTCTGTCGTTTTCAGGAATTTCTATTATTATATCAATAATTTTTTCAAATTCCTCATCGTGGTTTAAAACCTCAATTTTATCGAGAAACTCTCTATATTGATTATCGTCTGTAAAATATTGATTATTGCTCATAAAATCACCACTTGCTTGATTACAATATAAAATAATTTTTGAATATAAGTAATTATAGCATTGAGAGTGAAAAGTGTCAACGAATAGCTTTACGGTGGATTATCTGAAAAATGAATATTAATTTTAAATTTAATGATTTTCTGAAATTTTGCAAAATTATTACATTTTTTCCGCTTATTTACTCTATAAACAGGTTTAAACAATTCTATATTTATGCTATAATTTTTAATGATAAATTTATTTTAAAGGAAGAAATTTAATGATAAGATTGCTTATAGTCGAGGACGATAAAAATATAGTAAAAATGCTCGAGGCAACTGTTTCAATAGCTGGATATGAAAGTGATTCTTGTTATGACGGAAAAACTGCTATTCAAAAAATAAATGAGAACGATTATGATTTAGTTTTGCTTGATGTAATGTTGCCAAATTTCAATGGTTTTCAGGTTATGGAACACATAGATACAGAAAAAACTCCTGTAATATTCCTTACAGCCTTACAAGATGTTACAGATAAGGTAAAAGGTTTAAAGCTTGGGGCAGAGGACTATATAGTTAAGCCATTTGAGGCAGTAGAACTTCTTGCAAGAATTGAGGTTATACTAAGACGCAGACATAAAAACAACAACATAATAAAATATGGCGATATAACTGTAGATATTTCACGCCATATAATAAAAAAGCAAGGAATAGAAATTCAGCTTACACCAAAAGAATTTGAGCTTACGGTATTCTTTATGCAAAACCTTGATATAGCTCTTACAAGAGAACGCTTGATTTCAGCAGTATGGGGATATGAATATATGGGAGAAACTCGAACAGTAGATACTCATGTTCAGCAAATTCGCAAAAAACTTGATTTGCAGGATTCTCTCATAACCGTTCCAAAGCTTGGATATAGGCTTGAAAGTAAATCATAACCAGAGGTGAACTAATTGAAGCTATGGTTTAAGGTGTTTATTTCGGCTTTATTTCTTGTAATTGCCGCTATAAATGCCACAGCATTAGTCGTTCTTTCAAATAATCAACATATGACAATAACTCGCGAGAGAAGTCGTGCAGTGTCTTCACACGAGTTTATTTGTGCATCAATAAGCAATAATATAACTTATCAAAGAATGAAATCAGAAGCCTTTATGCTCTCCAAAGATGATATAGACAAGGTTATCGAGCATATACTTTCTCAACAGCTTGAAGAAAACGCTCTTGCCATAATATCAGACAGCGAAAATAACATATCATATTATGGAGAAGAAAAGCCTGATATAAAAACACTTTCTGAAAAGATTACAAGTGAAGACAATCTCGCCTCAATAATATTGGATTGTGGAGAAAATACATATATGTTTGTTGGTTCAATATCAAGCTTTGAAGGCAAGGAATATAAAGTTTTTACGGCGAATAATATTACAGAAGTTTATAATGAGAGGAATAAGGAACTATTTTTTGTGCAGATTCTTTCTGTTGTTTTGGCAGCAGTGATTGCTGTAATCTTACTTTTACTTATAAAATTACTTTTCAGACCTCTTGGCAGAATCAATAAAACCATCAATAAAATAGCCAGGGGAGATTATAGCCTTAGAGTAAGTACAAGTGGCAGTGAAGAATTTCAACAGCTCGCAAATAATGTGAATTCTATGGCTGTTTCTGTTGAGGAAAATTATAACAGAATAGAATCAATAGCCGAGGATAGAAAACGCTTTATAGATAGCCTTTCTCACGAAATGAAAACCCCATTGACATCTATACTTGGTTTTGCGGATATTTTAAGGATAAAGAAAAATGTAACCCCAGATGAGCTTAATGAATATTCATCTATTATAGTAGAGGAATCAAAGCGTTTAAAGGCTATTTCTGGTAAGCTTATGGAACTTGTTTCCTCTGGAGATTCTGAGCTTGAGTTGAATCCAGTCAGAACAGATGTAATATTGAATGAACTTAGTATAGTTTTTGAACCTATGATGAAAGCTAAGTCTATAACACTTTTTACTCATATTGAACCTTTAATAATAAATGCAGATGCAGATTTATTTAAATCAGTGATATATAACTTTGTAGATAATGCAGTTAAAGCGTCATTTGAGGGAGGAAAGATTGAGCTTACTTGTCGTAGTGAGGGAGAGTATGCTGTAATCACAGTGCGTGATTATGGTATGGGAATAGCTGAGGAAGATAAAAAGCGAATTTTTGAACCGTTTTATATGGCAGATAAAGTCCGTTCAAGAAAACTTGGCGGAGCAGGCTTAGGACTTGCTCTGTGTGCAGAGATTGCCAAAAAGCATAATGCAAAAATAGAGCTTGAAAGTGAACTTGGCAAAGGTACTATTATAAGTATTTGTATAAAGCAAAGTGAGGGTAAAATCAATGAGCAAATTTAAGAAATTTATACTTCCGACTTTGCTTTTGACACTTGCTATGGGAGCGGAAATAACGGGTATAATTTTCTGTGGAAAAATGTTGCCTGACTATAAAAATGAAATCTTTACTGAGGAAAAGAAAAATATAACACAGCTTATCTTTGTAGATGACGGAGATAACTCTCGGTTTTATCCGTGGCTCTCATATCGTGAAGATGAATTGATTTCCGCACCATCATATATTACAAGTCACATTTATGACCAAAGCTTAGATATGTTTGCAAATAGTTTGGGTGATGATAGATATAATTATGACGATGAAGCATTGAAAAAGATTATGTTGGAGAACATTAATGAGATGATATTTTATGTTATTCAAACTCTTGATATAAATAATATTCCAAAAGAAAATACAGATTTTTCTCAAAATGTTGAATTTGACAATAATGCATCAATTATGCATATAAAAGATTTCAAATATACAAACCAAAATAATAAAACAAAAATTTTAGATTTAGTTGTGAAATTAGGAGATAACAGTATCTTATATTTCAGAGTAAGAAGTGAAAATCCACCTAAACCAGATTCTCAAGAAATAAATCAAAAAAGCAAAGAAATTTCAGAAGATGTGTGTTCTGCCATAGATTACTTAACGAAACCTATGGAATCGCAATATTCTGAATTAGCACTCACAGATATGTATTTTTCTGAACAAAACGAATATGAAGAAGATGTTGCCGAACAACCCTTAGAGAGTAATAAAATATATGATTATATATCATCAATTTATATGCCTGAAATGTATGTAGATAACGGAAACTATGTTTTTTCAACAATAGCCGATGATAAGTTTGCATTTCCAATAAGAGTAGTTATTTCATCAATGATTTCAAACTCACAATATACAGTTTTTTCTAATGGAGATGAACTGATACTTGTTTTAAGTGGAAATGACAACACTTCAAAATATTCAGATACGATTTTATATTACAGCATAAGTGATAAGAAATTTACAGGCTTTAGTATGAAAAGCACATTTTGACAATTTTCTTGCAAAAAACAGAATACTCTGTAACAGTTCCTGAGTTATATTTGATTTATTCAGATAATGCAGAAGTGTTATGGAGGAATTTCAAAATGAAACAATATATGTCGGAATATGAAAAATTTGTATTCTTAAATAGTTCAGGTAGTTTTACACAATCCGAAAATTGGTGCAAAATAAAAAACGAATGGAAATCGGAGAGAATAATAATTCGTGATGAGAGCGGAAATATTATAGGAACTATGCAAATTCTAATTAAGAATATTCCGCTTATGCATACAGTTTTTATGTATGCTCCAAGGGGTCCTGTGTGTGATTGTCACAATTTGGATATACTTAGCAAAATTATTGAACAGGCAAAACTTCTTGCAGAAAAACACAAAGCATATATGCTTAAAATCGACCCTATGATTTCATATGATGATATTGAATCCATAAACAATTTAAAACGCTTGGGTTTTAAATATAATGCCAATACACCAGAAGATAATACAATTCAGTGTCAGCGTAATTACATACTTGATATTAAAAATAAAACCGAAGATGAGATTTTTTCCTCGTTTCATTCAAAGTGGAGATATAATATAAGGCTTGCTGTTCGTAAGGGCGTTTCTTGCAAATATTATGGCGTAGAAAAGCTTGATGATTTTTGTGAGCTTATGCAAGCAACTGGAAAACGAGATGGTTTTGCCATTCGCTCTAAGGAATATTTTGAGAAATTTCTTTCTGCTTTTGAAGAAAATGCCAGACTTTATATGTGCTACTCTCCCGATGGTGAGGCAATTTCGGGAGCATTAACAGTAAGATATGGCAATAGAGTCAGCTATGTTTATGGAGCGTCAAGTGATACTCAAAGAAATCTTATGCCAAATTATTTAATGCAGTGGAATATGATAAAATGGGCTATTAAATCACAATGTGATATATATGATTTTATGGGAATACCTCATTGTGATGAAGAAAATCATTCTAATTATGGAGTATATCGTTTCAAGAAGGGCTTTAATGGCGAAATTGTAAAGTATGCTGGTGAATTTGATTATATTTTTTCAAATGTAAAGCATACAGTAATTTCATTTTTGCTGCATTCAATAGGCTATACAAAGCTATAAAAAGTAGAACCCCCGGTCAAACCGAGGGTTCTACTTTTTATAGACTTTTCAATATTATTTTACGCCATATTTGTCATAGTATGCGTCAATAGCGGATTTAAGTTTATCATCAATTATAACCTTGCTCTTATATTCCTTATTGTAAAGATGCTCTACAACTTCCGCCATAGTTACTATTGCAGTTGTTTTAAGTCCGTATTTCTCTTCAATTTCGGAAAGTGCTGATTTTTCACCCTTTCCTCTTTCCATACGGTCAACAGAAACAACAAGTCCAATCGGATTTACATCTCCTTGAGCCTTAATTATTGGAAGTGTTTCCTCGATTGATGTACCAGCTGTTGTAACATCTTCAATAATAACAACTTTATCACCATCAGAAATAGGACTTCCAAGAAGAATACCCTTATCACCGTGGTCTTTTACTTCTTTTCTGTTTGAGCAATAGCGAATGTCTTTGTTATATTTTTCACTAATTGCAATAGTTGCAGCAACGGAAAGCGGAATTCCCTTATATGCTGGTCCAAAAAGAACATCAAAATCAAGTCCGAAAGTTTTGTTGATTGCTTCAGCATAATACTGTCCAAGCTTTCTAAGCTGTGCACCTGTTCTGTAAAATCCAGTATTTACGAAAAATGGTGTTTGACGGCCGCTTTTTGTAACGAAATCTCCGAATTTAAGTACCTGACAATCAACCATAAATTCAATAAACTGCTTTTTATATTCTTCCATGAAAAATCCTCCATTTTTCAAATTTTAATTTCAGTTTTTATTATAACATAAAATTTGTGCTAATCCAACCTTTTTAATGACATTTTATTCGAAAATACAGCAAATCGTTTTCACTACATTCCTATATAATAACTAAAAAATCCTCGAAAAATGACTTCGAGGATTTTTTGTGTATTCAAATAGAATTTTAATATTACTGTGCAGTATCAAGTTCAATAATTTTTCCGTCAAATTTTTTCTCATAAGTTGATAGAGCATTTCTAACCATATTAAATAATACTTCGTAAACACCACCATATTTTTTAAGTGTGCAAACACTTCTATAAGAATAGCTAAGGCGTTTACAACCTTCAGCTTTTCTATTGTATTTAAAATCAAGCATGGCAAGCTGATATAAGGTATAGGAGTATGAATATACAAGTGAAATCTTTTCAGATTCCATATCAAATTCTTCTTTCATAATATCCAAAGCATTAGTGTAAGAAGATATAGCAGATTGATACATTCTTGCTCTGAAATAAGCATCAGCAAGATTTATATAGCATCTTCTGCGAACAGATAAAGCATATTTATCTGACATAAATAATTCATTATCAGTATATTGCTTAATTTCTCTAAAAGCAAGTCGTGCTGATTCAATAGACATACCTTGTTCATCAAGATATTTTGAGAAAATCATACTTATTTCGACATATATATCACAAATTTTAGTTGAACGCTTAAATCCTTCTTTATAGTCCGACCAAACATCAAGCAATTTATATTGTAATTCAATAGCTTTCATATATCTTTGTTTTTCGCAAAGAATAAGACTCTTAGTAGAGTAAAGAACATCAATAATTTCACAATAATTATTAAATTTGTTTTCTTGTAGGCGTTTGCAGAAAGAAAGCCCCTTTTCAATAGCTTTTTCAGCATTATCGTAATCTTTCGATTCAAAGTAAGCTCTGCTAAGAATACTATATGTATGTGAAATATAATTTACTAATTCTTCATTTTCTCCATATTTTTCAAAAAGATTATTTAATGTATCTAAGCACTTTAGAGATTGCTTAATAGCATCGTCAACCTGATTAATCTCAAGCATAATTATTGCAATGTTTATATCATTTAATATAATTCCCATATTGTTTTCATAGCAATCTTTAACTTTGTTATATTCAATAAGTGCATCAGAAGACTTATTAAAATAATTTATAGACTTATCCGGAGCAATATCCTGATAGGCATAAGCAATTCTGCTATTAAGGAAAGAAATCCACTTAGGGTCTGGCTTTGCTTCTGTTCTAATCATTAGTTTTAAAGCTGTTTTAGCATTACTAAGAGCTTTAGAATCAATATTTAAAGCAGAGTAATGCAAAGCTATATCTGCATATATTTCCCAAATATTTCTCCAAAAATCATTTCCGCCATTCATTTTATATTGTTTTGCAATTTTAAGCTCAATATTTCTAAAATTAAGAGCATTAAGATGATTAAAGAACTTTTCCTCAAAAATTTCAGCAAAATCACAAGTTAAGTCCGCTAAATTATATAAACGCTCTAAAACGGAATGTCTTGATAGATAGGGATTATTATCTGCATTTAGGCTAGTTACCTCAGCATATATTTCTTTAATATAAAGTTCTATTACTTCTTGATTTGGAGCAACATCTTGTTGATTGAGTTCTTCAAAAAATTCATTTAAACGATCGAATATAAGACCATGTTGTTCATTCATTATAAATTCTCCTTATTATTTTCTTAGAAATAGATTCTCAAATATATAATTAAAACAGTATAAATTTCATCGTGAAATATTAATATAAAAATGACTTTTTATAAGCGAAATTAAAGCATAATTCTTACTTCATTATACTTACTTTTTACGAATTGGTCAAGCTAAAATAAGTAAATTTTATTTTGGTATAAAAACAAAAAAGCTACCGAAAATATTAATTTGGTAGCTGAAAATTGCAATAT
>ERZ779896.310-NODE-310-length-67720-cov-6.799690_pt1 | contig 67720 bp, 79 predicted proteins | sample MGYA00511067_ERZ779896 | MGnify/ENA primary metagenome ERZ779896 (study PRJEB29588, sample SAMEA2161597) | human gut metagenome | biome: human gut; feature: human-associated habitat; material: faeces | place: Denmark | collected 2008/2010 ... | reverse complement strand
TCGTGTACATTTTCCGTAAGTCCTTGAATATCAAGGTTTATTGCGGAGAGAGAGGCTCTAAGAGGTTTATTTTAAGACATAGGCAGACGTACCAAATAAGTATATAACTGCCTATGTCTTATTGTTTTAAGTGATACCATTTGAAACTACCATAATCAAACATTAAATCAGTATTTGGGCGTATTTTGGGGCGTGTGCATTTTACCCGTTCTTATCGGTTTTCCCGAAGTTGTCAAACCGTGCCATATTTTCGGCTTTTGCCGCATCTACTATTTTAATATAAGGCTTCATGGCTTTATAGTCGCTGTGTCCCGTCCATTCCATTATAACAGAAGCTGGGATGCCAAGGCGAAGCGCATTAACTATAAAAGTTCGCCTTCCGCAATGTGTGGTAAGAACCGCATATTTAGGTACTACAACTTCTTTGCGTTCACTACCACTATACGACACGACACTAACAAGCTCATCCAACCCGGCGATTTCGGCAGCTTCATGTAGATGCTCATTCATTCTTACGTTGCTTAGTACGGGTAAAGCCCTATTGTTGGGCAAGCGTATTCCTTTGTATTTGTCAAGTATTGCAAGAGCATAGCTGTTTAGTTCAATATGTAGCCTATCGGTTGTTTTCTTTGTAACAATAGAGATATAAGGAGGAACGGCATCGCGTTTTACGTCAGAAGATTTAAGCCGCGCTACGTCAGAATAACGCAACCCGGTAAAACAACAAAAACAAAACACATCGCGAACAGGAGGTAACGACGGTTTATTAGGGGGAAACTTGAAGTTCATAAAGTGCTGCAATTCGTCCCACGTCAAAAATATGACCTCTTTACAGTCCAATCCCTTGAAGCGTGGGCGATATTGCAAATGAGCAGCACCGGAGTAATAACCGTTAGCGGAAGCCCAACGCAAAAACCAACGAACGAAACCTACGTTTTTGGCGACCGTGGTATTAAGCTGTCCTTCTTCTTTTTGCAGATACGACACAAAGGCGGCAAAGTCAGACTTTGAAAAATTATCTAAGGAGAGTTCCGGGCGAAAGTTCATTAAGTGATGTTTGATACTTGCAAATTTAGTATAGGTTGCTTTCGTCCAATTATTCGTAACACCCATTTCGGAAGTGAACCTATCAAAGACCTCGAAGAAGCCCGGCGATTGTTGCTGGGCTTCTTCTTTTTCATCGGTAACATGCCGACCGATTGAAGCATAGAAAAGCGGCTTAAATTCTTTCGGCGTTGGCGTTCGGTGGTGTTCAAGTTCAAAACGCGTTAAGACTTCTTCGACCTTAGAAACCATATTAGAAAGACCCCTATTTATTTCGCCCGAAGTTTGCTTATAGCAATTCTTAGAGCCGAGCGTTACCCGTTGGCTTTCCTTATCCCATTTGTTAGCGTCAATTACATACCCGGAATGAATATCTATACGATACCCGGAATAACATACGCGCAAACGGATAGGAACGCTTTGGGCGTTCATACCTTCACGGGTTGATAGTTGAAACTTAACGCTATACTTCATTTCTTATCGGTCATCATTTCGCCGCGCCCGGTAAGCAACCAATGCGCGGATATAGGATAATTAGCCACCATAGTATATAAGGCTTCTACTTCCAAATTCTTATACCGCGTTTGATAACCCGGCTTAGGGGTTGTTCCATAGCCTAACCGCATTTCCCTATAACGCGGTGCGCTAAGGTTGTGCAGTTCGCAGAAGTGGCTCAAAGAATCTATTTTGCCAAGATTGACAAGCATATCAATAGCCACGAAGAACCGGCGGTTTATAGCTTCGCTAATTGGCGAAGTCTTTACTATTGTCCGGGGTATAGCGAAGCGTTTATATTAAACATCATTACATTGTATTCATCTTCCGGCACTAACGCCGTTTCTTTTCCAGCCAAATAAGCATCTTCCAAGGATTGAAAGACAGAACCGGGGATAAACGGGTAGTAAGCCCGGTTGCTATAAAACATATCTACATTTATTTCTACCATAGGACAGTTATTTTTCTCGAATTTTTGATTTAAGCGCATTTCTTGTTGAAATGGCAGTGTTACCCACCCAAACAAAAAGAAGCGAAATTAGGGGCGTTTCTGTGCGTTTGAGGGTATCACTATAATACATATTATTTTTCCCGATTTCATAGCCTAACACTCTCTATAATAATGTATAACGACTACCACAAAGAAACCTTTTTGCCGAAAGCTACACGGCAGCGGCACATCCGGCATTGCTTTCCGGTTGGGCAGCGGCTTTTTTGTTCTGTTCGGCGAGCATTTCAATGGTACGCTGTTGGCTTTCTATAATAGAGAGCAAACGCGCCTTTTCTTCTTTGGCATCTTCAAGAAGTTTATACAGCATTTCAGAAGGCGTTATTTCGGTGCTTTTTGCTTCTGTGTCCGCTTCCGGGCGTACAGAAAGAAGCATTTCGCCATCCCCACGCATTAGCCAAACGGGGTTAAGTTGTGGGTATTGTTCGGTTATTGCTTCCAATTTGTCTGCCTTTATAGACCTTTTAATGCTTGCAATATACGCAGAACCTACGCCGATTGTGCGGCAAAATTCCCTTTCGCTTATATTTAGATAAGCTATGAATTTCTTAATTCGCTCTTTTACACCACTTTCATTTTGCATATTGTATCCTAATGTATCTAAACGTTAAAAATCAAGCGCACGGCGAAAATTGTATGCTTTTTATTTGCTTATTGTATGCTTTTACATTACATTTGCACCGTGTTAGTTATTCATTCGCAAAGATAAGCAAAAAATTAGCGGACAGCAATAGCGTAAACACGCTAAATTACAGAAAAATAAAAGCTATATGGTACACTCAAGTAAAACAATTAACCGCAATTTCTTGATAAAAGCAAGCGGTATAGACGGAAAAGGAAAGCGCATAAACAAATTAGTAGGCGTTACCGGACTTCTTGAATTGGTTGGCGAAGTCTTAGCAGACAAATTTGTGACAAGGGCGTTCAACACGATGAACGGCGACAGTTGCCGCTGTTGCTTACGTCGTGGGTTAAGAATTACATTTTATTTCAAATAATCACGACTATGGTTGTTAATTTCAAAAAGCTAAAAACACAGATAAAGCCTTTCAAGCCGGAAGAAGGCTTCAATGGGCGCAAAGGTTATATGTTCATAGCTACAAAAGAGCAGAAAAATAGGGGCGTTTGTAGCGTGAAAAGACCGGGAAGCAAACGCGGACTTATAGCCGCTTTGGTGGAGTTCATACAATATGATGCGGATTTCAAACGAGAATTTACACTATAATAAAGGAGGTATTATGGCAATGAACGATAACAACGGGTGCAGCATTTGCGCCGCAGGAAGTGAGAACTACGAAACATTCAGTACCCGGATAGGAAGGAAAAGGGTTAAACGTGTGCAATACGATTACAGGCATACAGACGGCGAACTGTTCAGCTGCATCGGTGGGACATTGGAAGAGTGCAGGGAACGCCGGGACAAATGGCTCAACGCTAAAAAGGCTTGACGGGTAAGGGCGTATTTTCTGATATGACGTATCAATATAATACGATTAACAGGATAACACTATATAAGCCAACGGAAAGAGAACCCCTCTTGTAAAGGCTATAAACCGGTGACGGCGGAAACAGCACCGCAGCGCGGACGCTTCGGGCGTAGGTGGGGCAAACCCACCGCCGCGCACGAAATAGTAACTATAAAACAAAAACATTATGGTATTGACAGAAACGAATAGAAAGGTAGGACGGCTCGGTTTCCTTAGCGGACTGAACCAAGTGAAGATGGGCGTTTACAAAGAGGTGGTAGCCGAATTGTACAAGGCTTTGGGAATAAACAACCGTAACAGCTTCTACGCATACAGGGACGGAAAGATAGAACCCAAGGTTACGCAAGCCGAAGCGGTGGAAAGCGTGTTTAACCGGTACGGAATTACTGAAAACATTTGGGGAGCATGAAACTACACGCGCTATTGAGCAAACGGGAAACGCAGGTAGCCGAATTGCTTGCATGGGGCGCGAGCAAAAAGGAAGTGGCAAGCAAGTTATTTGTTTCCACGCGAACCGTAGAGAATACTGCACGGAACATATACGCAAAATTGGGAATACAGAAGGCTACGGAATTGTGCGTATGGTGGTTTTGCACAAAGTGCGGAGTACCCGTAAGTCTTGACCCGTTGAAACGGGCATTTACGGCTGTCCTGCTTCTTTTGGTATTGCTTCCAAGAGAACTGACAGGAAACGGCGATTTGTTCAGAATAGGCAGGGACAGACGGATAGCACGGGTAACAAGGACTTTCCGGCGATACGGAGAGGATGAAGGAACAGAAGATTTTTTCAGAACATATTAAACGGTTGGATCATGAAGAAGGAAATAGCATTGTTAGCGGCTATAATCGTATTAGGCTCGATTTGGATAAGCCACTTAAAGGCACAAATAGACTACGCCGACACAGAATGCCCGGTTTGCGGAAGTTGCGAAGTTTTAGACTTCGGGGAAAGCGAGCATGGGGAAAGGTGTTACTGCTACGATTGCGAAACGGAATTTTACATAACACCAATTACAGACTATGAGCAAGAACAGTATTAACACAAGGGTAATAGACCTCACGCTCGGCGAACTTTTGGACGCAATAGACGCGAGAATTAGGGAAACCCGGAAAGAAGACGCGCAAGGCGAAGACAGCAATATGCCTAAGCCGAAACGGTTTGTTTACGGGTTGAAGGGATTGCAAAAACTTTTTGGGTGCAGCAAAACAACCGCTTCACGCATTAAGGCATCCGGCAAGATTGACAAGGCAATAACGCAGGTTGGGGCATTGATAATAATCGACGCTGATATGGCTTTGGAACTTGCCGGGAAAGATAAAGGGAAACAATAACTTTTTAATAATTCAGCTATATGAATAAACAAGTAATCATTAAGCGTTTGACGCTTGTAAACTTCAAGGGTTTGCGGAATGTCGCAATAGATTTTAGCGACAATGTTACAACGATTAGCGGACGTAACGGTACAGGTAAAACGACTATCAAAGACGCTTTTAGTTGGCTTCTTTGGGGTAAGAACAGCGAAGGCGACACCGATAGCAAGTTTGGCATCAAGACCAACGACGCAGACGGCAATTTTATTCCCAACCTCGAACACGGCGTTACGGGTGTGTTTGAAATCATAGACAAGGAAACGGGAGCGGTTGAAACCGTAGAACTTCGCCGCGTACTTGTAGAGGAATGGAAAGTACCCAACGGGGAAACAAAACGTGTGCTGAAAGGACACCACACCGACTTTTTCTATAACGGTGTGCCATTGAAGACGAAAGCGGAATACGAAGCGCGGATTAACGCCATCATTCCCGAAGCAGTCTTTAAGATTATTACAGACCCCTACTATTTCCTTACGCTTCATTGGAAGGCACAGCGTGAAATGCTTTTGCAGATAGCAGGGAACGTAAGCGAAGAAGAAGTAGCGAGAGGTAGCGAACGTTTTGCCCTATTGCTTGCGCAGCTTACCGGAAAATCATTGGAAGACTATAAGCGAGAGGTAGCCGCAAAGAAAGCCAAGGTAAACGAACAACTCGAAAAGATACCGACAGCCATAAACGCAATTACACAGGTTACGCCGGAAGCACCGGATTACGAAGCGTTGGAGAAAGAAAAGGCAGCTTTGGAAGTGGAGCTTACACAAATAGACGAATCGGTAGCATCGGAAGCGGAAGCCAACCGGATAGCCTACGAGAAAGCATCGAAGACGCAAGCGGAGATTAACGCGAAACGGACACAGCAACAGAAACTGTTATTTGAAGCCAAAGACAAGGCGAGAAGCGAAGCGTATAAGAAAAACGAAGCCTACAACAAGGCAGAACGTGAACTGCGCCAAGTGGAATCAGACCAAACGAACGAAGAACGGCGGTACAACGCGGAGCGTTCCCGGCTTCAAGGTGACATCAGACGCACGGAAGAAAACAAAAGCAGATACAAGGCGCAACAGGACGAACTGCGCGAAAAGTGGTATTCGGTAAGTGCGGAAGAATTTACAGACACTTCCAACCTTGTATGTCCGTTGTTCAAACACGTATGCGCAGACCGGGAAGCATTAGAAAAATACGAAGCAGACCGGGAAGCAGCTCGAAACAAGTTCTACGAAGACAAACAGGCGCGGCTCGACAACATAAACAAGACCGGAACGCAGCTTACCCAAACGATAGAGGAACAAGACGCGGAAATAGCACGGCTTCAAGGATTGTTAGCCGAAACGGAAGAAAAGCACAAAACCGAAGTTTCCGGCTTCGCGGAAAAGCGCGAACAGTTGAAAAAGACGATGGACGCTAACCCACGTGTAAGCACAGAACCGAATATCAAAGGGGAAGACATACCCGAATGGGTTACGCTTCAAAGCGAGATAGAAACGCTTTCCGCCGGGCTTCCGAAACAGGATAGCACAACAGCGACCAATACCTCCGTACTTCGCAAGCGTAAGGCAGAAATAACCGCACGGCTTGACGAAGTAAAACAGAAATTGAACATTCGCGCAACCATTGAAACCAACGAAAAGCGGATTAAGGAGCTTAAAGCGGAAGCGGAAACGCTGGCGCAGGAAAAAGCCAACTTGCAGACCGAAGAAACCACAATAGACGATTTTGTTACGGCGCAGATGAACGAAGTAGAACGGCGCGTAAACGCATTGTTTAGCCGGGTACAGTTCAAGATGTACCGGACGCAGATAGAAGACGCGAAGCAAGTACCGGACTGCATTTGCTACATAGACGGCGTGAAGTATTCAGACAAGAACGCCGCCGGGAAAGTAAACGCCGGGCTTGACGTGATTAACACGCTTTGCGCGTTCCACGGGGTAAGCGCACCTATTTTCGTGGATAACGCAGAAAGCATCAACGAATTTATACCGGTAAACAGCCAACTCGTAAAGTTGGTGGTAACTACCGAAGACTTCAAGGTAAACAATTTCTAACCAATAAAAGAATAGCAATATGAATTACAAAGAAATCAAGTCCTACGAGGACGCTTGTAAGGTTTTGGGCGTTCAGCCCATCAGTGAAAACGCGGTAGCAGCTTTCCCGGCAGAAGACCGAAAAAGTATGTTAGCTTACCATAAGCTGACAATAATAGCACGAGCCATTAACGGAGGGTGGAAGCCGGATTGGAACAACAGAAGCCAATACAAGTATTACCCAGTATTCTACTACGAAAATGCCGGGCTTTCGTTTGCGAATACGAATAGCACGGCTACGCTTACGCTTGCGTACTTCGGCTCTCGGCTTTGCTTTCAAACGGAAGCGATGAGCGACTACGCCGCCGCCACGTTCGCCGACCTATACACGGACTTCTATTGCCTTCCGGCTTCGGTGGAGAAAGAAGAAAGCCAACAGAGTAACAAGCAGCCCGGCGACTTCTTGAAAATGGCAACTGATATTATAGAAACACAGTTGCAGCCGTTGGCGCAGGAAAAGAAAACGCGCGGTGTTGTGCTGATTGCTTGCGACACGGACACGACGGACGAAAAAGGAGAAAGCGCAACCGGGGCAATTATTGGAATTGTCGGAAACGGAAAAGCGTTGGCACACGGAGTAGCCGAACTTATGACGCGGAAAGAATCCGCACCGCTTGTAAAACAGGCTACGGAACTTATAGCGATGCAAAGACTACAAGAGCGGATTAAGCAAGAGGGCGCGAAGTTCCTCGCGGAATTATTCACACAACAAGAAAAATAGAAATGACCATGTGCAATATAAAAGAGTTACCAAGTGCAGCCATAGAAGAAGCCAAAGGCAAGTTTGAAATGGCTTGCAAAGAAGCTATGACGTTGGAAATAGTGGGAAACGTTGCGGCAGCGTTCAACGCGGTAGGAGTTGTAACGCTACTTCGCGAAGCATTGACAAACGACATAATGGACGCAGTTTTTATGCCGCTTATGAACACTAAAATAGGCTTTATGACCGACCACACGGGAAAGCCAAACAGCAAGGGACAGACTTTGCCGCTTTATTCGCGCGACGTTGTACGCGATTGCATTATAGACGCGGTTATTATTGGCTTGCTTCCAACAGGAAACCAATTTAACATATTGGCGGAAAGGATGTACCCAACGAAGGAAGGATATACCGCGCTTCTTAAAAAATTGGGCGTTAGGTATATTATTGAGATTGGGCAAGACAAGAGCCAAAGCCCACAATACGCGGAACTTGCCTGTAAGATTAACTACGAGTACAACGGGGAAAAGAACAGTTTTACCGTGAACACAACCGTAGCAAAGAACGCTTACAGCAGCAACGACCAGATACGGGGGAAAGCGGAACGCAAGGCGAAGAAAGCGTTATACGAATACATTACCGGCTCGGACTTCGGGGACGGGGACGAATCAAGTACGGTAGTGGTGGATGCTGTTGCAGTTGAAATTAGGGATGAAGCGAACAAGGGCGAAGCTATCGGGATAGACCAAGCGACGGAGGAAAAAAACGTTATTGCAGAGGATAAACCGCAGCCACAACCGCAGCCACAACCACAGCCACAGCCACAGCCGCGACCACAACCGCAGAAGGCAACCGAAAGAAGCAACAACGCTAAACCGGCTTTCTGATTATGGAACTTACCGTTATAGGTTCAAGCAGTGGAGGCAACTCCTACGTTTTACAAAACGCAGGGGAAGCCTTGCTGCTTGAAGCAGGTAAGCCGTTCAAGCACACATTAGCGGCATTGGGCGGCAATTTGCGCAAGGTGGTAGGATGTCTTATAACGCACGAACACGGCGACCATGCCGGACGCATTAGCGAGGTACTTAATTACGCTGTTCCGGTATTCGCTTCGCAAGGAACGATAGAAGGAGCGGAAAAGTACATAAGGAGCAATTACCAACCCAACGCGATAAGAGCTGGTGCCGGAGGTTACGAACGTTTGAATTTGGGCGGCTTCACGGTTATACCGTTCCCGGCGAAGCACGATGCGGCAGAACCGCTCGGCTTCTACATTTGGCACGAAGAAACAGGCGGTATCTTGTTCGCTACCGACACCTACTATCTGCCTTGTACGTTCAAGGGGTTAAGCAACATTCTTATAGAGTGCAACTATGACCCGGACATATTGGCGCGTAGGGTTGCGGACGGAGATATACCGGAAGTTCTGCAAGAACGGGTAAGACGCAGCCACCTCAGTTATTACACTTGTTTAGACGCATTGAGGGCAAACGACCTTACAGCGGTAAACAACATCGTGTTAATCCATATCAGCGACGGAAACGGCGACGGTGTGGCATTTCGGGAAGGCATAGCAAAAGCAACCGGGAAAACGGTGCATATAGCGAAGCCCGGATTAAAAATCAAATTCAACAAAACACCATTTTAGTTATGCTCAAAGGATTTGATAAAGAGACCCAACCGCTTACCGAGTACGAAGAAAAGGAGCTTTTACCCGTCATATTAGCCGGGTTGAAGACCAAGACCGGGAAGGACAACGCGGTAACAAACCGGACGATTGTAATGCGGCTTACCATAGCCGGGTACAAGATAGACGAAGCCCGATGCAGGAAGATAATAAACCACATACGGACTACCGACGCTTTGCCCGGATTGATAGCTACCTCCGGCGGCTACTTTTTGGCAACGACCGAAAATGAACTGATGGACTACGAAGAAAGCCTTTTAGGGCGCGAAAACGCAATAAAGGAAGTGCGTTTAGCCATAGCAAGGCAACGTAGGATATTGTACGGCGACGCACAGAAGCCGAAAGAAGGAACATTGTTTTAATTCATAGTATGAACAATTTTAAGTAAGAAGATATGAAACAGCCCGAAAAGATACAGACACGCAAGGACGAAGTACGGTTTAAGACTTCGGACATACGCCGGATTATCGGAAAGTATTTGGCGGCAAACGTATTGAAAACGTGGAAAGAAGATTTTTTAGACGAAAGCACAGGCGAAGTAATTACGATTGAACGGAATGAGCTTTGTTTGAGCGTGGGAAGTACATAGATAACGATTTGGCTACGCGGATAAATTTCAGCATCCAAGCAGAGGATATCAAAGAAGTAGAAGTAAGCAACCAACGCCGATTAGCCACGCAGAACAAACGGACGGGACTTTACCCGTTTAAGGTAAGCGCGTCTATTGGGATGAAGCGGCATAACTTCATTTTACAGGCGCAGAACGCAACAAAAGCAATAGAAGTAGCAACCGACTTTATAGAATTGAACTTTTCCCAGTCTTTCGACATAACAGGTGTTAAGCTGATGGACGACGTTGTTATCCTTAACGATAGGTTGAGAAAGTATGTAGAAGCACAGGAAGGAGCGAACGAAGAAGGGGAAGAAGAAGACAACGCGGAGGAACAGCGCGGTGATGTCAAGTATTACAAGGTTGAAGCGGAAGTAACGATCAAGACGGAAGACGAAGAAGAACCGAATAAGACCTGCTACGACTTCATTGTACGCACGAAAGACGTAGATACGGCAAAGGTGGTAATAACGGCGTGGATTGACACAAAGGTTAAGGAACGGACAGAAAAGGACGGAGACGAACGTAAGATAGTGGATATTTCCATACTTTCAGCCGCTCCGTTTGCTTGTAACGCTATTGTTGAAAAGGCTTTCTGCATGGCATACAAAGACGAAGAAGTAAAGTAATCAACCGGGGGCGCGTCTTCCGGCGTGTCCCCATAAACACAGCAAGCGATGAGCCAAGACAGCATTATAATTTACCGCGATATAAGGGAAGCCGTTATGGGTTTGCCGCCCGAATTGTGTAAGGCGGTAATGAAGGTTATTTTTGACTACGCATTTGATGACATAGAACCCGAAGAAGATACGGACGCGGTTGTTAAAGGTTTCTATTTGGCGTTTAAGTCAAGATTTGACATGAATATAGCCCGGCTGGAGAAAAACAAGGCGAACGGGAAAAAGGGAGGAAACCCCAATTTCACAAAGGGGAAACGCAACCCGTATTATCCCAAAGAAGATAACCAACAGCAAGAAAAAGATAACCGAGAGATAACCGAGAATATAAGCGGAGATAACCCAAAGATAACCCAAAGCGGAAAGAAAGATAACCGAGAGATAACCGAAGATAACGGAATAGATAAACGAGGTATAACCGAAAAACGGGCAAAATCGGATAAGCGAGGGATAACCGAAGATAACCCAAACATAAGCGAAGATAACCTATATCTATATCCATATCAATATAATAATAATTCTGTTGTTGATGTTGTTGATGATAACGCGCACGCGCGAGAACGAGAAAACAACAAGAAGTTTTTGGATGAGTTCTTCAAGGAAACGAACCGGGCGCAAATTGAGGTGATTTGTATGCAGCTTCACACAAACCCGGAAACTTTGAGGAGCGAAGCCGAAGAAGTCATAGCGGAATGGGAACTAACAGAAGCCACGCACAGCGATTACACCGAACAGGCGCGGCACTTGATAAACCAATTACGGATAAAATACCGTTCAAAAGCGAATAACGATGGAACAGCAAGAACGAGAAAAGCAACAGCCGAAACAGCCCCAACGGGTAAACATGGAACTGTTTGCGAAAGCAATAAGGCAAGGAAGAAACTGCGAAGCACGATTTAGAATCGACCGTTATACGCAAGACGTACCGGCGATGTTGCGCGAGTGTTACCGCTACGAAGTGGAACGAAGGGGGCATGTTTTCAACGAAGACGAAGCGACCAAAGACCACATAATACGCGCTGCTAAGTGGCTGCTCGGCGTAAGTACAAAGCCGGGGTTATTCCTATACGGCGAGCCGGGAAACGGGAAAACGACCTTAGCGCGTTCGATTGTGCAGCTTATAGGGACGCTGTATTATAGCAGCCTTTCTACGGAGCGGAAAGAGGTAACAACCATTCCGGCATCAGCACTTACGGAAGCGGCACGAGGTGAAAAGCAGGATTTGTTAAACCGCTTGAAGGCAACCGAACTTCTTTACATAGACGATGTAGGCACAGAACCTGCGAGCGTAAAGGTTTGGGGAAACGAGGTTAGCCCGTTGGTAGATTTGCTTTACCACCGTTACGACCGCCAACTGTTTACGGTCATCACTTCAAATTTGATTGGGGACGAAGATATAGCACAGCGGTACGGCATACGGGTAGCCGACAGGTTTATAGAGATGTTCGACCTTATAGGCTTTGAGAATCCAAGTTACCGACCAAGACTAACAAGGCTACCACCGCCGTAGGCTTTCAGAAACGCACCTATTTCGGCTTTGAATGTTCCGGGCGGTAAGATGAACGGTTGGCGTGAAAAAACGCGATACGGAGGAAATAAAACAGTTTTTCAAAAAAAACGATTAGACATGAAAATATATATAAGCGGACAGATAACCGGGCTTCCGGTTGCAGAATATACGGAAAAGTTCAGCAGAGCGGAAGCCGAGCTTAAAGCAAAGGGTTACGACGTTGTTAATCCTCTCCGTAACGGTTTGCCTTCCGGCGCACGTTGGCAAGAACAGATGAAAACGGACATACGGCTGCTACTTGATTGCCAAGCTATTTACTTGTTGGCTAATTGGGAAAAAAGCATCGGAGCAACATTAGAACGCGAGATAGCAAAGGGATTAGGTTTGATTATTGAGTATGAGAAGCCGCCGAAACATCGCGACATAAAAGCGGCGATACTTACAGCGATGGGAGTAAATTTCAAGTCAATAGCGGAAGACAGCCGTAACCGTTGGCACGTTTACGCGCGGATGATTTACGCCCACCATTGTAAAAAGCGCGGAGAGCATACGCAAGGCATCGCAGAAGAAACGAGCCACGACCAAAGTACGATTTGCTACTACTTGCGCAACTACGATACGGAATACAGGTTTAACCGTGAGTTTCGAGCCGCAGCCGAAAAGGTTGCGACCCTACTAAGTGAAAAGTTAAGCAACCCAACGGACGTATTAAAGTAATTCGATTATGAACGTGTTAAGTTTATTCGACGGAATGAGTTGCGGCAGGATTGCGCTACATGAAGCCGGAATCAAGGTAAATAAATACTTTGCTTCGGAGATAGACAAACATGCCATAGCGCAAACGCAGCTTAATTTTCCCGATACGATACAATTAGGGACGTTACCCAAGTGAAAGGCAGCGACCTTCCAAAAATAGACCTACTTATAGGTGGCTCACCGTGCCAAGGTTTCAGTTTTGCCGGAAAGCAGCTTAACTTCAAAGACCCCCGAAGCGTTCTTTTCTTTGAGTATGTACGCATATTGAGGGAACTAAAAACAATTAACCCCGATATAAAGTTTTTGCTTGAAAACGTGCGAATGAGGAAAGAATACGAGTTAGTCATCAGCAACGAACTCGGATTATTCCCGGTTGAAATAAACAGCGCGTTAGTGAGTGCGCAAAACAGGGTACGGCTCTATTGGACTAACATACGCACACGAACGGAAGGGCTTTTTTCGGAAGTCTTTACCGATATACCGCAGCCGGAAGACAAAGGGCTGTTGTTGAAAGATATATTAGAGCCGGAAAAGGACGTACCAAGTAAGTATGACGTTTCGCCATCAGCAAAAAAGAGGATAGAACGATTATACGAAAAGAAAAGCGGATTTGCGCCAAGAATAGACCCGGACAAATCGGGGGCATTAACAGTAGGAGGTCAAAGTAGTAAAATGTCTTTGTGCGGAAGTACAACGCTTGTAACGCCAAAGATATACCAACGACCGCGCGGAGAAAACAAAGGGGGATTTATTGTAGGGAAAACGCCTACTTTAACCGCTTGCGCATGGGAACAAAACAACATCCCTTGCATTTCTTCAAATCAAGCACACGCAACGGTAGCAGTAAATAAGAGTACGCCGATGGTAGCGGCAATGGGTATGGGTGGCGGTCATATTCCTATGGTGGTTTCCGGCATATTCAGAACCCATAAAGCAGATTACGGTTTTAGGGAGATAAAAAGCGGAAAAGCAGGAACAATTCCAGGAAGAGCGCGACAAGACGGGAGCAACCAAAACGTAGCCATTATCGGCAACAGACTACGGCGTTTAACCCCTACTGAGTGCGCAAGACTTCAAACTATCCCGGATTGGTACGTTTGGAATTGTTCAGAAACGCAGATTTACAAAATGCTCGGTAACGGGTGGACGGTGGATGTTATTAAACACATATTCAGCTATTTGTAAATGAAATTAGATTATGAGCGAATATAAGACGATACCCGGATTTTCAAGATACCGGATAAATACAGAAACGGAAGAAGTACAAAGCAACGCTTTCGGGAAAGGATGATATAAAGCTATGGGACAACTAACTTTTGACTTCATAGACGAAATAGTACCCATTCCCGAATGTTCCGGGCTAATGGCTATGAGTGGATATAAAACGCCCCAAGCGTTAGCCGACGAAATGGTACGGGAAGCAAGGATTTGGCAGAAGCGTAATCCGGGTAAAAACGTGATGGAGATAATAACATCGGATTGGAAAGAATATATTAACCATAAAATTAAAGAATTATGTTAGCGATTGAATTTTGCGGCTACGTGGGTAACGATGCCGAGATTAAGGAGTTTAACGGACAAAAGTTTATTTCGTTCAACGTAGCGACTTCCGAGCGTTACAAGGACGCACAGGGGAACACGGTAAGCCGTACAACGTGGGTAAGCTGCTTAAAGCCCGGAGAAAGCGCGGTAGTGCAATACTTGAAGAAAGGTACGCAGGTATTTGTTAGGGGCGACTTTTCCGCAAAGACCTTTACGGGCGCGAACGGCATACAGGTTGGAGTAAACTGCCGGGTAAGGGAACTTCAACTATTGGGTACGAAGCAGGACGCTGGACAACAAGCCACGACGCAAGCCGGGCAACCGGTGGCACCAGCATCGGCGCAACCACAAGCACCGGCATACGGTAGTAATAACCCGTTCGGAGAAACAAACGATAAAGATGATTTGCCATTTTAAGGAGTGAGTATGAAAACAGTAGTTTTGCTTAGTAAAGTATTCTTTGAGGGGCATCAGAAGGCAGGACAACCGACCAATTTTGCCAAGAGTGTAAAAGACGGTTGCAAACGCCACACGGTAAGAAGCAATTATGCGTATTGGGAAAAGAAGATAGCCGCGCTAAAAAAGCAAGGCGGAACGCTTTGCATACGCCAATGGAGCGGAAAGCCATATAGAAGCCAACAGGAAACAGTTTTAGAAGTACCTGCTTCGGTTGTTGGTATTCAGAAAGTAGCAATAGCACAGACGGGCGTAAGCCAGCTATCGGCACAGGTTGATGGGTGCGAAGTACCGATTTCAGAGATAGCTAAAAACGATGGATTAAACAGCGTGGAGTTTACCGAGTTCTTACGACCTATTTTGAAGACATCAGAAGGAAACGAAACAACGTTTGCCGTCATTCATTTTACGAATTTCAGATATTAAGAGCCATGAAGGAAAGGATAATATGCTGCTTCTACATTCTTTTTGCGAAGCAATACGCCGTATTTACGGCGGACAAGGATAAAGCCGGGAAATATACCTCTTGCTACATAAAGGGAGATAAGATATTTCTTGCCGCAGTTGCAAACTACTTGAAAAAAGTAGCTAAGGAACTTCACGCAAGGGCGGAAGCGATAGAAAACGAATTGAAGGAGGGCAAAGACGATGGAAATAAAATGCAAGATTAAAGTTACCGAAGGAATTGTTTACAACGGCATTAAGGAAGGAGTAGAAGCGTATTTGAAAGTCATTAGAAAGGCGTTAGAACAAGACGGAAATGCGTATAAGGACACTACCGGAAGTTTGCGCCATTCAATGGGCTATGTCATACTACGAAACGGGACACCGATAAACGACGAAGATATAAAAACGTACCGGAACAAACCGATAGAAGAAACAGGCGCGAAATACAGCGCGGCTGTAACTATTGGCGGAACGACTAAAACCGTAGAGTTATGACACGCGAAGAAAAGATAGCCCGGCTAATCCGGGCAGGTTACAAAGTGGAACGATTAGGACGGAATATAAAAGCCACGAACAAGAAAGGCTCTTTTCGCGGCTCGGTGAATTTCGTACACCTACAAATTTTCGGTTATTGATATGGGACATAAAGAATTTTTCGACAAGGTGGTAGCCATGCGCAAGGCGCAAAAGGAATACTTCAAAACGCGATTACCATCCGCGCTACAAAAGTCTAAACAGTTGGAAGCCGAGATAGACACGGAAATAAAGCGTGTGGAAAACGTATTGGCAGAAAGGGAGAATGCCCGGCAAACTTCTTTGTTTGGGGAATTTGACCGGGATTTGATAAACAGGGTAGATAACGATTAAAAACAAAACGATGGAAGATAACAGTTTAAGAATAGAGATACAGAAGCCGGTAGCATATTTGCATCACGAAGCTACAAAATCGGTTATTCCGGTTTTCAAGCCTATAAATTGGCTTCAAAGAAAGTTCATTAAGTGGTTGCTCGGTTTGGAATACAAGAAAGTTTGAGTATGGCAAAGATGACCTTTGAAGAATTGTTGGCAAAAGCCAACGCGGAAACAACGAGGGCAAAGCCACGCCATGAGGAAAGCCAGTTGCAGCGTATTTGCGTAAAGTGGTTTAGGCTTCAATACCCGGAATTGGCTATACTACTTTTCGCCGTGCCAAACGGAGGGGCAAGGAACAAGCGCGAAGCAGGGATAATGAAAGCGGAAGGAGTAACCGCCGGAGTTGCGGATATAATACTGCTGATACCTTCCGGCGGCTACGCTTCGCTTTGTATGGAGTTCAAGACCGAAAAGGGGCGGCAACAGGAAACGCAGAAGCTATGGCAACAGGCAGCAGAGCGAGCCGGGAACAAATACGCCATAATACGCAGCTTTGACGATTTCAGAACCGAGGTAAAGAACTACTTACCTCCACCTTATAAGCGCAATACGTGAAGTGTTGGCGAAGTGTTTTAGGGTTTACCGTATCATAATAATACGATAAACCCTTTAATTTTGCGGAAAAAGAGATACGACTATGGACATTAAGCAGATTAAAGAAAAAGTTTTGGGCTTCATTAAGAACATTCCGGCAGACAAAAAGAAGCACCTTATAGCCGGATTTATTGTTTGCGCCATTGTAAGCATGTTCTTTGGCTACATTATTGGCTTTATTTTAGCGTTGGTAGCCGCTGCTGGTAAAGAAGCCTACGACTACTTTACGAAGAAAGGAACGCCGGAGCTTGCCGATTTCATTTACTCGGCGGTAGGCGCGGTTTGTTTCCTTATTGTGTCGGCATTGATTACATTGCTTTTTTACGCTTTTGTCATGCGTTTTATTTAGGCTTTTCAAGAAGCATCATATAGCTGAGAGCAACGGCGACAGCCGAAGCGGAAGGGCGCGGCGACCAAACCACGCCCTTTTTTAATAAACCGATAGCGTAAGATAAACATGAGGAAGAAGAAACGAGAAAGCGAAGAAGACAGCGACCTGCGTATAAGCGGCGTTGATTTCGGAAACATAGAACTGCCCGATTTGGATTTGTCGTTATTCGATGTGCTTAACGACGAATATAACGAGGAAACGCGCTACATAAAGCCGAAGGTTTACGAAGTGAAGCCGGAATATGTCTTATACGACAACGCGGTAAAGTTGGCTAAGGACTTGCGTCTGGACTTTGGCGCACGTTACGACGTGTTTGTTAGTGGCAGCTTCATTTTTGGCGACTTCTTAGAAGCGTTCATCATAGGGAATAACGCCAAGTGCAAGAAAATGACGGTAAGCACACTTTCGTTAAACCAAAACAACGTAGATAGCCTGTATAACCTTCTTGCAGGGAACTACATAGACGAATTGAACCTAATAGTAAGCGTTTACTTTTGGGGAAACGAAATAAGAAGCCTTATCCCCTACATGTACCGTAAACTTGACTTCGGCAACAAATTCCAATTATCGGTAGCGTCGATACATACCAAGACCGCACAGTTTGAAACGTTGGGAGGGCGCAAAGTAGTAATACACGGAAGCGCGAACCTAAGAAGCAGCGGCAATATAGAGCAATTCACGATAGAGGAAAATCCCGAATTATACGACTTCTACGATGACCATTTAAGCCGGATCGTCGAGAAGTACGCAACCATAAGGAAACCGGTACGCGGCAATGACTTATGGGCAGAGTTAATTAAAAAGAAGTTCAACGATTAAAAAAGGAGGTTTTATGCCGAGTGGTAGCGAAAGCAGAAGCGGCGGTAGCCGGATAAGAAGAAGCACCGCAGCGAGCCAAAGGGGTTACGTTCCGTGGAATCCTTCAATGGACACCCCGTTTTAGCAGTGAGTAACAACAGAGCCGCACCGACCAACTACAAGCGCGGCGCGGCTCTTAATTCTATTTCAGATGGAGAAGAAGAAAGAAGAAACGACGGAAAAGCAAAGCAGGAAAGCGAACGTAGCCGACATGGTGCAAAGCCAAGTTTTGCCGTTGGCAGACATAACCCCGAATAAGGGGCAAATTCCCGGCGTTCCTAAGAACCCAAGACTTATCCACGATGATAAGTTTAAGCTATTGAAGCGCAGTATAGAGGAAGACCCGGAAATGTTGGGGCTTCGGGAAATACTACTTTACTCCTACAAAGGAAAGTACATTATCGTAGGCGGAAATATGCGCTACCGGGCATTGAAGGAATTGGGATATACGGAAGCAATAGTAAAGATATTGCCGCAAACATTCACGGCGGAAAAGCTACGCGCCATTGTCATAAAAGATAATAGCGGCTTTGGGGAATGGGATTGGGACGAATTAAGCAACGTTTGGGACGCTACCGACCTTGCTAATTGGGGCGTAGATGTGCCGGAATTGGATAAGGTAGAAGTAGAGGAAGAAGCCGAAGAAGATGACTTCAACGTAGAGGAACACCTGCCAAAGAAAGCAAAGGCGAAGTTTGGCGACATATACGCTTTGGGCAAACACCGTCTTATCTGCGGCGACAGCACGGACGGGGAAACGGTTAGCCTATTGGTTGGAGACAGCAAAGTAGATTTGCTCCTTACCGACCCTCCTTATAACGTGGACTATTCAAGCAAGAACGAAGCGTTAAACGCCGCAGACAAAGGCAACCGCATACAGAAGGACATCGCCAACGACAAAATGGAAGATACGCAGTTTCAAGAGTTCCTAACGGCGGCTTTTACAAACGCGAACCACCACCTTAAACAAGGCGGCGCGTTCTACATTTGGCATGCAGGAACGGAAGGGCTTAACTTCAAAATAGCGGTAAAGCGCGTAGGTTGGGACTTAAAGCAGATACTTATTTGGAACAAAAACAACATGGTTTTAGGAAGGCAGGATTACCAATGGAAGCACGAACCATGTTTGTACGGTTGGAAACCCGGTGCAGGGCATTATTTCATAGCCCGGCGCGATTTGCTTACGGTGTACGAAGAAAAAGACATCGATATAGACGCGCTTACGAAAGCGGAAATGAAAGACTTACTTAAAAAGTTCCTTCAAGGCTCAATCCCTACGACCGTAATAGACGAAGACAAACCGCTAAGAAGCGAAGACCACCCAACAATGAAGCCGTTAAAACTTATGGGGCGTTTGATACGGAACAGCACACGACCGGGCGAAGTAGTGTTAGACCTTTTCGGCGGAAGCGGTAGCACGTTGATGGCAGCGGAACAGTTGGGGCGCGTTTGCTATATGGTTGAGTTAGACCCGTGTTATATAGACGTTATTATCAAACGTTGGGAAGAATACACGGGAGAGAAAGCAAAGTATTTGGGGAATTGCGCCAAAGAAGGGAACACCGAACAAAAAGAATAAAAACACCGAGAAATGGCAAATGAACAGAATTTACGCGAGCCGTGGAAACCCGGACAAAGCGGAAACCCGAAAGGGCGACCGAAAAACCGAGTTCCCGAACAACTTGTAACGATATTCGGGAGCAAGGCTAAGGCTAAGAAGTTCTATTGCCTTAGCGCGACCGAAATAAACGAATGGGAAGCCGCCATACTTACTCTATCAGCCGAAGACTTGAAGGTATTGGCGAAGTGGAGCGGCGCACCTTCATACCCGAAAGGGCTGGCGATAGCAGTATTAAGCGACATGAAGAACGGAAAGACTACGACGCTTGACAAGCTACGGGAACGCCAATACGGAAAGCCTACGCAGCGGATGGAGGTAACAGGCAAAGATGGCGCGGAACTTATACCGGCGCGGACGCTTACCAAAGAGGAAGCGCAGCAACTTTTTAAGGACTTGCAAGAAAACTACTAAGGAATGGAGATAAGGGACATAGACGTAATAAAGACGTGGACGCTGCAAAGTACGCTAAACTTTACGCGCTACTTCTTCAAAGAGAGGTACAAACGTAAGTTTGTCGTAGGCAAGCACCACGTTAAAATCGCGGAAGCCTTAGACCGGGTATTTCGCGGCGAATCTACGCGCCTTATCATAAACATAGCACCACGATACGGAAAGACGGAATTAGCGGTTAAGAACTTCATAGCTATGGGGCTTGCCATAAACCCAAAGGCGAAGTTTATACATTTGTCATATTCCGATGATTTGGCGCGGGACAATTCGCGCGGTGTGCAGGAGATTATACGGGATAGCAGCTACCGGCGTTTGTTTCCCGGAACGATGCCTACAAGCGTGAACACGCGCAAATGGTTTACGACGGAAGGCGGCGCACTTTACGCCGTGAGTTCAGCCGGACAGGTAACAGGCTTCGGCGCGGGTTTGGTTGATAAGGAAGACGAAGAAGAATTAGCCGCAGAAGTTGAGGAATTAAGCAGCGTAGATAACGGGGACTTTGGCGGCGCGATAGTCATCGACGACCCGATTAAGCCGGATGACGCAAGAAGCGCGTTAGTACGCGATAAGGTAAACCAAAAGTTTGAAACCACTATACGAAACCGCGTAAACAGCCGGAAGACCCCGATTATAATCATCATGCAGCGTTTGGACGAAGATGACCTTTGCGGCTATTTGCAACGCTTAGAGCCGGACGAATGGGAGGTTTTAAGCCTTCCGGTTATAGAAATGGACGAAGCCGGGAAAGAAGTACCGCTTTGGGAGTTCAAACACACCTTAGAGGAACTGCACGACCTTAAAGAAAAAAATTCGTGGGTATTTGAAACGCAGTACATGCAGAACCCGAAGCCGCTTACAGGTTTGATGTACGAACGCAGTTTTAAGACCTACGAAACGATACCTGTAACCCGGAAACATACGGTTAAAGCCTATATAGATACGGCGGACACGGGCGCGGACTTCCTTTGTTGCATCATCTACATAGAAACGGAAATAGGTAACTTCATTCTTGACGTGTACTATACGCAAGACCCGATGGAAACGACAGAGCCGGAAACGGCGCGGCGGCTTTCCAAGTACGAAGTAGAACGGGCTATCATAGAGAGCAACAACGGCGGGCGCGGATTTGCCCGGAACGTGGAAGCACAATGCCGTTTGTTGGGCAACCGCAAGACTTCGATAACGTGGTTTCATCAGTCGGAAAACAAGGACGTGCGCATCTTCAATCATTCGGCAGAAGTGCAGAACCTAACCTATTTCCCGAAAGGCTGGGAACACTTGTACCCGAAATTCTACAAAGACATAACCCAATATATGAAAGTCGGCAAAAACGCCCACGATGATGCACCGGACGCACTTACGGGAACGGTGGAGAAACGAAGCGGACAGCCGCAAAAGTTGGCAAACATTTTTAGATAACTAAATACTTACAATTATGACAATAGAAGAACTTTTGGCAAAGAGTGAGAACGAACTGACAGGCGTTATTAACGAGTTGAGGAACGGACGGAACACACCCGAACCGGACTCCATTAACTATGCCATGCAGTATGACCCGAAGACGCACGACATTAATGACCAGTCAAAACGACCGGACAAACTTGTAGTGATTGACAAGGACAGCGACGAATACGGCGAAGTCAAAAACATAAACCCGAACGTGGAGCTTACCACCGAACAAGGTTTTAGGATTGAACGGGTAGCCCGTATAGCGTTGGCAATTCAAAAGCTGATAGTAAAACGCGCCGTAGCCTTCACGTTTGGAAACCCGGTTACATATAACGCCAACCCGGACGGAGAAGAAGAAAAGGCACTTTTGCAGGCATTAAACCGGGTATTTTATGACGTGAAAGAAAAGACCCTAAACCGCCGTGTAGCACGTAGTTTGTTCAGCACAACGGAAGTAGCCGAACTTTGGTATCCGGTAGAAACAGAACCGCACGAACTTTACGGTTTCAAGAAAAACATCAAGTTCAAAGTAGCCATATTCAGCCCGATGTTTGGCGATAGGCTTTACCCGTACTTTGACGAATCGCGCGACCTTGTAGCCTTTTCGCGTGAGTTCACACGCAAAGACCGTGACCTCATTACGCGAACCTACTTTGAAACATACACAAAGGATAAGCACTACTTATGGAGTTGCGAGGGTTTGGAAACGGCAACGAGCGGCACAAATTGGCAGTTGGTGGAGGGTTATCCGAAAGACATCACAATAGGGAAAATTCCCGTCATATACGCAAGCCAGCCGCAAGTAGAATGGGAAGACGTGCAAAGCCTTATAGACCGGTTGGAAAAGTTGCTATCCAACTTCGCGGACACAAACGACTACCACGCAAGCCCGAAAATCTTTGTTCGAGGGACGATAAAAGGATTTTGCCGGAAAGGGGAAGCTGGCGGCATCATTGAAGGCGAAGACGGAGCGGAAGCGCAATACCTATCATGGGCGAACGCACCCGAAAGCGTAAAGTTAGAGATAGACACGCTTCTAAGAATGATTTACACGATTACGCAAACGCCCGATATTTCATTTGATACCGTGAAAGGATTAGGAGCGATAAGCGGCGTAGCGTTGCAGCTTCTTTTCATGGACGCTCATTTGAAAGTGCAGGACAAAAACGAGATTTTCTCCGAATACTTGCAACGGCGCGTAAACGTGCTTAAAGCATACATGGCAGAAGCTAACATAAATTGGCGTACAGCCGCAAGCCATTTAATCGTAGAGCCGGAAATAACGCCTTACATAATTGAGGACGAACTAAGCAAGATAAATATCCTGCAAGCGGCTAACGGGCAAAAACAGATAGCAAGCCGGAAAGCCACTATACGGAGATTGGGCTGGGCGGACAACGCCGACGAAGAAGAAGCCGCAATCGAAGCGGAAGAAACGCGCGAGCGGTCATATTACCAAGGTGAACCGACTTTATAGTCATAAACGTATCAATATAATACAAATTAGGCGTTTTGGGAGCGTTTTAACTACTGATGTGAGTAAATATACCACAAGGGAATAAGACGCGCCTAAACGCCAAATCTTAGAAAAATAACTATGCCCGACAAAGAAAACAGCATAATAGCGCAGCTTCGAGGATTTGACGCGGAACATTACGCGGCAACGGAACGTTACGCCCGGCAGATTGAACGGCTATACAATACGGCTTGCGATGAGTTTGCGCGTATTGGCGCAGGAATGGAAGAAACGGAAGCCGCGTTTTCATTCGATAAGCTGCCGAAGACAAAGAAACAAGCGCAAGGGATATTAACCCGGCTTGTCGGTAAAATGGAAGCCGTCATTACGACCGGGACAAAAGCCGAATGGTTGGCAGCTTGCAAAAAGAACGACGCTTTTATAGCCGCAATACTACGCACAGCCAAACTGACCAAAGAAGAAGTAGAGCAATACCAAAGCCGAAACCTCGAAGCACTTAGCACGTTCCAACGCCGTAAGGTTGAGGGATTGGGATTAAGCGAGAGGGTATGGAAGTACGCCGGAGAATTGAAAGACGCTATGGAATTGGGCATAGACGTAGCGTTAGGGGAAGGCAAGAGCGCACAGGAATTAAGCCGGGATTTGCGCAGCTACCTCCAAGAACCGCACAGACTTTATAGGCGTGTGCGCGACAAAGGCGGAAACTTGCGTTTGAGCAAGGCGGCTAAGCTATACCATCCCGGACAAGGCGTTTACCGTTCTTCGGCAAAGAACGCGCAGAGGTTGGCACGGACGGAGGTAAACATGGCATACCGGGAAAGCGAGTTTTTAAGATGGCAGAAGTTGGACTTTGTTGTAGGATTGCGCGTCATGCTGAGCAACAACCACACAACGACAAACAGCAAAGGGGAAAAAATTCCGCTTGTAGATATTTGCGACGAACTATGGGGGGATTACCCTAAGACGTTCAAGTTTACAGGTTGGCATCCGCAATGCCGTTGCTTTGTTGTGCCTATTTTGTCGGACTACGACGAATATAACCAAGACAGGGCGAACAGGCTTAAAGCGATTGTTAGGAAAGCGCATTATGAAAGTTTGCCATCACGCCGTACCATTACGGACGTACCGGCTAAGTTCCGGGAATACATAGACAGTATTAAGGAACGAGCTAAGGGCTGGAAGTCTATGCCCTACTACATTCGGGATAATTTCAAAGGTGGTAAGATAGAAGGCGGACTAAACGCAAACATACCGACAAAGACGATGAACAACGTAAAACCGTGTACGGAATTTGACAGGGAAATAAACTACCTCAAACGTTGGGCATACGCTTTGGGCGGCGATATGTCAAACATTGACGCGCTTAGAACCGCAGGAAACCGGGAAGCATTGGAAGCCGAAATAGAAAAGGTTAGAGATGTCATGGACGGCAATTTAGACAAATGGCACGATGCGCAGAACGAACTAAGCCGAGTTATTACGGTAAGCCTAAAAGGGTATTCGGATATACAGAACGAGTTCTCAAAGATTTTGCAGGACAACGCATCTTCAACAAAAAGGTACTACGGCGATTGTATTAGCCGCTTGAAACAGGCGGTAAAAGACGCTTTGGCTAAGCTGGCAAAGGCGAAGGAGGAAGAAGCCAAAAGCGGAGATAAGCCACATAAGGCACTACTTAAAGATTACACTACCGAAGCACAGGTAGATAAGACTTTCAAGGAGATAAACGACGGGCTTACCGAAAAATGGTTTGAGAACGGCGACCTTAAATTAGGCGTAGAAACGCATAAGGGTAATAACGGCTCTACGTGGATGGACGGCAGAACCTACCTAACAACGGATAGGCTTGCACGGGTTAAATCAGCATTAGGCAAAATCGGGCAAGGAAAATCGGCAGAGATTACAGAACTTGAAGCCGACGCGATGGCTACATTTTGGCACGAGATTACACACAACAGGAACAAACGAGGAAATATGTATTTAACAGATACGCAAAGGGCTTTCATGGAATTAGCCAACGAGTTTGTATCGCGTAAGTCTTTGCCGGAGTTCTACCGGGTATTGGGGTGCAAAGAAACGCCGCAACCACAATTCATAAGCAACCGCAATTCAACAGGCTATAACGACATGGTTAATAACTACGATTTGGTAATTAGGGAACTGGGACTTAACGCAGATAAGGCATTGGCGACCGTTAGGAAGAATTTGTTTAACGAGGTTTACTCTGATCAAGCAACCGGGCTAAAACAAGGTCTTTTAAGTGGTGGACTTAAACGGTTGGATGGAAAGAAAATAAAGGCTTCGGAACTAAACAGCCTATTAAAAGCAATAAGGACAACGAAGGGAAGGGTTTATATGAACATAAACGGAGAATGGGTAAAGGAAAGCCGGGAAGAACAAATGATTAAATGGTTAAAGAAAAACGGATATTTGGCATAAAGAAAGGGGTAATTTGCCCCTTTCCCGGTTTAGTCAATTATACACCCATCCTCTTGCGATTGGCTGTATTGTTCTTTCCAACATTCATACTCATACTTTTGTGCGGCGTTGTAAAGTTCATTGTCTTTGGTTTCAATAGCCAAACTTTGCAGCATTTGGGCATGAACTACCGGCGCACAGCCTTCTATGTATTCTTTGCTTTCCAACGGAGCGGAAAACCCGGTTACTTTGGCAAGGATTTCGGCATCATTGCAGAAGTCAAAAACGGTTTTGCCTATCAAGTTTTTATAGTTCATAGTTCCTCCCTTTTGTATAACGGACATTGGAATAATTGTTTTCCCGTTCAAGTTCAGCCGACGGAAGCGGCGCACCTTTGACGGGCGGATAGGTATCGGTTACATACTTATCAAGCATTGCCAACGCTTCACGCCGTTTCTTTCCCTTTGAGCGTTCGGCACGAGAAAGAAGAATGCCTATAATTTCAACAGGCGAAGGTTTGGCAAACATATCTTTTACGGCTTCTTTTAGAGCCAAACGAGCGGCGAGAGTATAAGCTGAGTTATACGCCCTATTGCCTTTCCTTAATGCTTCGGTTACGTTATCCATTATTGCGCTATTTTGGTTTCCACTTCCACACGGGAAATGCGGGTTTCGACAAGCTGCCCGGTATTGGTGAAAATAGATTGAACTTCTACGTTACACTTAAAGACAACCGATGTTGAAAACATTCCGGCAAATTCTTTCAGTTGGGCAACTAACTTTTGTTCTAATTCGGATTTCGTCTTAAAAAAGGCTTCTTCCGGCGTGATTTTATTTTCTTCTTCCATACGCTTTAATCTGTTGTTCAGCAACAAAAGTACGGATTACTACGGACAAAACAAAACCACGATTTTAAGCCAAAGCAAAAACATAGGGAATAGCATAGGCAAACGTAAACAAACAGTAACAGCGCAAGAGGTACGGGAATAACTAAATAGCCCCATTAGACACCAAAGGGAAATAGCAATAGCAAAAACTACTCAACGTATTAAGATGATACTTTGCTTTCTGATTTGTGCTTTTCCTCCTGTTCATTGAGCCACTTTGTTTGCCGTTCAAGACCGGATAGCTTCAATTTATGTACAACAAGACGCGCCCGGATAATACCGGCATTGTTTACGGCTTCTTTATTACCCGATTGTTTTATTTTGCGTTGGCGATATGGTTTTGTTAGGAATGCGACCACAAGAGAAATAAAGAAAACGCCAAAGCACGCACCGGCGAAATAAAACAAATAGGCTTCCATTATTCCGGGTTTATTACTTCTACGATACTTTCAACTTCGACCCATTGGTTATGGTCATTAGGGGATATAGTAAAAGTAGTGCTTAGTTTGCATTGACCGGGCTTTTGCGGCGTGTATTGGATTGTAAAAGGTTGCGTAGTGGAAACGCCTATACATTCATTGCCGACATAAGGAGTATCAAGGAAATAGGCTACTTCTTCGACAGAACCGTTTATCAGTTTCAGCGTTTCCGTATCAGCGTTACAGAATGGCGAGAAGTTCACGGAATAAGTACGACCCACATAAATAGTATTCAGTTGCTCCGTACTGCCAACTTCGCTAAAATAGGCGGAAGCCCTTACGGTTGTGCTAACGTAATTTTGTTCTTCCGGCTCGTTTGTTTCAGAGGAACACCCGGACAACATTACAACCGACGCAGAAAGTAGCAAGAAATAAATTAGCTTCTTCATCGATTTTTGATACCTTTGTACCCACCGCCCGAAGTAAGTGTTATTTTAACCGCATAGAAAAAGCGCGGACTATATAGGTTTAAGTATTTGAGGCATCGCCAAACGCCTAACGAAAATAAACCGTATAGCCGCGCTTTGCCTGTATATCGGATAAGGATATACGACATTAGCGCGTAGTAGCTTTTCTTTTCGTTATTTGTTAATTTGGCGATTTTCAAATACAAAAGACCTAACGCTTTCCCTTCATTGCCGGATTTCTCCCCAGCAACGGCACAAAGATATGAAATTATTGGCACAACGCAAATGAAAAGCATACAAATAGACAGCACAACAGGCAAATACAAGCAGAAACAACCTAATTCAACCTAAAACAAACTACAAACAAGCAAAAACGACCTTATATCTATTATCTATATCTATAAATATATTGTTGTTGCTGTTGTTTATAAGCGCGTGCGCGTAAGCAAAAGCAGATTTGGAAGTTTTGGCGAAGTGTTTACCGCTTACGCCCGATATAGTATCACTTTAATACGATTATTTTTGCAGAAAGTTAAAGCAAAAATAGTTTATGAACGAATTACAGGAAAAAATTTTAGCACTACTTGTAGCAAAATTCCAAGGCGTGCGCAAAGACGGGTTACAACATTTGGCAGCCGCTATCGGCTTACAAGTAACGACCGAAGAAGAAGCTAACCAAGTCGTAGATAAACTTACCGCCGACAAAGTTAGCGCATTTGTAACGGAGTGGCGGCGTACTGCCGACGCGGAGATTAGCAAGGCTAACCAAACCTACGAAAACAGCCTTAAAGAAAAGTATGATTTCGTGGAGAAAGGAAAGCCGACACCTCCGACCGGACAGCCGACACCAACCGAAGGAGCAGGCGGAGCGGTGACGCTTGACGCGATTAGCAAACTTATCGATGACAAGTTAAAGGGCGTACAAGACAGTATTACCACACTTAACGCCGATAAGGTGGCAGACTCGCGACGTAAACTATTTGTAGCCAAGTTGGACGAAGCCAAGGTAGAGGGAAGACAACGGGAAATGATGTTGCGCAACTTCGACCGTATCAACACCTTTGCCAACGACGAAGATTTCAACAGCTACCTAACCGAAGCGCAAGGCGACATCGCAGCTTTGCAGCAGGAACGCGCAGACCAAGGACTGCAAGGACACGAAAAACCCATATTTGGAGCCGTGAACAAAGAAGGGATTAGTAGCGGAGTTGCAGAGTTCATAAAGGAGCGCACAGAGAGCAAAACCCTAACGGGTAAAGAAGTCTAACTTAAAATTGCATCAAAATGGGTTTGAGAATTGACCGCAAGAAAGATGAGCGTGTAGTACACGCTTGTACGCATAATTTGGCGGACATTCCGAACGGTGTAACCGTTTGTTCCGCAGACCTTATCCCCGGTGGGATATTGAGGGAAGGCACAGCCATCGGAAAGGGCGAAGCCGGGCTTTATCACGTCATCAAGACGGCGAAAGTTACGGAAGCTGCCAATAATTCCGCTACCGCCTATAAGGTAGAGAAAGGGCATCACTTCAAAAAGGGCGATTTCGTGATGTTGAAAGTTGGCGCGAAGGCTTACGCTATTACCGCCATTGACACATCCGAAGCGACCTACGACACCATTACCGTAGGAACTACGCTCGGCGAAGCCGCGAATGTTGGCGACGCACTTGTACAGGCATCAGCGCAAAGCGCAAGCAACACAAGCGCGTTTAAGTACGCCCCGAAAGCCTTAGTAGGCGACAGCTACGAAGTGAAAGTACTTGACAACCACCTCGTAGTAGCGGTTACTATTGGGCAGTTCAAAGAGAGTGTTATCCCGGCACAGAACGGCGACATTAAAGCCGCGCTTCCCGGAATTGTTTTAATTTAATTCGCAGTAGGTTATGATAGGAACTTTAATGCGTGGGCTTGTAGAGAAAGACATGCAAGCCGTCGTAAATTCTTACGACTTGAAGCCCTACTACTACCCTACGCTTTTCCCGTTGAAAGAAACCTATACTTTGACGTGGAAGGCATTGGAAACGCAGGTAGGGTTAAAGATAGCCGCCGATTTGGTAGCGCGTGGCGCAAGCGTTGATAAAAAGACGCGCGAAGCTATTGCCCGTATTCAAGGAGACATCCCCAAGATTGCGGTAAAGCGCACCAAGAACGACGAAGAACTGAACGAGTACGACATCATGGTAGCCATGACTTCACAGAACCCGGATTTACGCCGGTTGGTTGAAGCGTGGGCAGAAGATACCGACTTTTGCTGGACAGCCGTAGCCGCACGTTTGGAATGGATGGCGTTGCAGTCTATCTCTTTGGGAAAGATTACGCTTACCAACACCAACAACGTATCGGCTATCAGTGAATACGACGTAGATTACCAATTACCGGCAGACCAAAAGGTAGGTTTCCAAACCGGCTCGGCAAATTGGGCTACTTCGGCTTCGGCTAAGCCTATTACCAAAGACTTCAAGGCAGTAGTTAGAGCCGCCAAGAAGAAAGGGCATAACTTGAAGTTTGCCTTTATGTCGCTTGACACTTTCGCAACCTTCACAGAGTGCGAAGAAGTGCAGAAGATTTGCGCATCGTTCGCGGCTAACGCTTTGGGTATTCAGCAAACGCCGAGCGTTGAGCAAGTAAATACCGCTTTGCGCGGTTTGTCTTACTTGCGCGGCTTGCAGGTGGTAGTTATTGACCAAGATATTACTATCGAGCTTGAAGACGGTAGCCGACCGTTCAGCGGCAACCCGTTTACCGAGAACGTAGTAATGTTCAGCGAAAGCAAGGTTTTGGGCAATACCTATTGGAAGAAACCGGCAGACATGAACGTACAAGGCTCGGTAGCTATAAAGGCTTTGAACGGGCATACGCTTATCAAGAAGTTTGCGAACGAAGAACCGTTGGAGGAAGTAACAATGGGTATTGCTAACGCTTTCCCGGCGTGGCTTACTTCTTCGCGCTCGTGGTTGATGAGTACCGATAATTCAAGTTGGAATCACTAACTAAAAGCCGGGAGGTAGCAAAAGCCGCCTTCCGGCATAATCCGTTTAGCTTATGACATACAAAGAATGGTTTACCCGTACCGTTTCACGCTTTGGCGTTGAGGGCGGAGATATAGAACTGATATTAGCCAACCAACAGGGGTTAATCCCGGACGCAGAAGCGGAAGTAGATATTACGACCGCCAAACGTGCGCTTTGTGCTGAGTTCGGCTCTATTATTCCGCTTGCCAACGTGAGCGAAGGCGGTTATTCGCTTTCGTGGAATTGGGAAGCCATCAAGTTTTGGTATAATCAGACTTGCGGCGAATTGGGCATTACGCCGGTTAATACGCCGAAAGTCAGAAACAGAAGTAACAGATGGTAACAAGCGTAGTAAACAACCAATACCCACACTATCTCTACAAGCGGACTACCGGCGGCGAAGCCGTGCAGAACGCTAACGGGAGTTGGGAAACGACCGAAAGCGCATGGGCTTTTCATAGCAAATGCAGGGAGGAAACCAACGGGAAGGGTACGCAGATAAATACTGCAAGCGGAAAGTTTGTTACGTTTTCTTCGCTTGTTCAAATTCCGGTAGGAGTTGAGCGCATACCCGAAGGGGTGGAAATAGCGGTAACGGAAGAACCGTTAGAGCCGTCGGCGTTGCTTGACCAAACGGTTATGGAAGAAGCTAAGATTTCGGGATTAGTTAGGGTTTCCGGCGAATGCTTGAAATTCGATAAGGGGCGGTTACATTGTAGGCTATGGGTGTAAAGGCTAAATTCAAAGGCAGTATAGACAACGTTCTAAAAGCGTTCCTTAACGAAGTGGAAAGGCAGATAATCGAAAGCCTTTGCCGCGTCGGAGAGGAAGCCGTATCGCTTGCACGAAGACCCCACGCCAAAGACTGGCAAGACCAAACGGGCAACTTGCGTTCTTCCGTTGGCTACGTGGTATTCAAAGACGGTGTGCAAATACGACAAAGCGCATTTGAGACCGTACCACCGAAAGTAAACCGGGAAGGAACGAAGTTTTCCGGAGCAAAAGAAGGTTTGAGGTTGGCGCAGGAAGTAGGAAGCAGCCACAAAGAAGGCTATACGCTTGTAGTGGTAGCAGGTATGAACTACGCCGTACACGTTGAAAGCAAAGGGCGTGATGTCCTTACATCAGCCGAGAAGCAAGCCGAAAAACTAATAGCAAGAGAGTTAGCAGACTTGATTACAAACATTAAAAACGCGTTCAAGTAATGAAGAAGTGCAGCAGCATAGACACCGACGATATTCTGTATAAGATTATTGCGGAAGGCGTTAAAGCCGGGAAAATAAAGGTTTCCGGCATTGTATGCCCCCAAGACGAACGCCCGGACAACAGCGAAACCGAAGATATTGTAATTAACACTATCACGGTAACGCATGACAAGCCGCAAAGCGGAACTTCTAACGTGAACATTTACGTTTCAGACAAGAAAGTAAAGATACGCGGACGGGAGCAACGCAAGGCTGACCGGGAACGACTACGGGAGATTGGCGATGCGGTTGTAGCTTATTTGGAAGCGCAGAACATAGCCGACCTCGAATTTTGGATAGAGAGCGACACAGTAGTTAAAGAACAACAGGTTTACCAGCACTACCGTAACTTGCGTATAGGCTGGAACATTCATTAAAAATTAAACGATATGGCAACATTAGTTACATTGGGACTTTCCAAGATATTGGGCAAGCAAGGCGAACCCACTAAGTTGGACTTCGTAGAAACGGGCTACAAGGTTTTCGGCTTGACTTACGAAGATACCTGCAAAATGTCGCAGGAAGACCCGGAAACAACCGAGTTCTACGCCGAAGAAGAAGACGACCCGGTAGAAACGATAGAGAAGCAAGGTAAGATTACCTTCACTTTTTCCATCATGAACCCGGATTTAGACACGCTTAAACGCTTGTTTGGCGGTGAGGTGGCATCCGATGTTTGGAGTTACCCGGACGTTGTAAATTCGGTGGAGGAATCCGTTATTATTATTCCGCGTAAAGGGTTGAAATTCCAAGTTCCGCGTATGAAGCTGACTTCCAAAATTAACGGAGAGTTCAGCAAGAAAGGGCTGCTTCTTATTGAAGTAACCGGTACGGTAATGAAACCGGCTACTACCGGATTAAAGAAAATGGCAGTAGGAAAAGTAGCTACTACGGACCGACAAACAGGGTCTTAAACCTATTTGTCCGTTTGAATTAAACGAGTTCTAACCGGAAAGACCCGCTACTTTGTTCCGGGTCTTTCTTCATTTAACAGAGTATGGACGAAAAAGAGAAATTAGATAACCTTACACGCGAACAGAACGAGTTAAGGCAGATGATCAACAGCGGCGTAACGTTCGATGTGGATATAACCTACAAAAAACGCAAGCCGGGATTATTGGGCTTTATTCGCAAGCGCGAAAAGGTAACGGAAAAGAAAGTTTTCCGGGTTGCAGAACCTACGCTATCAACGCTTGACAGGCTTAGCGCGTTATGGCTTGAAATGACCATAGACGAAACGAAGCTAAAAGACTCTGATTATTTGTGCGCGGCTAAGAAGTTGGCGGCAAAGGAAGCGAAAAAGCTCGCCAAGGTGGTAGCGGTTGCAGTATTGGGCGAAGAATACTACGACGTGACAGAAAGCGGCGGTTACTTTACGCGAAAGCCGAACGAACAGCGTTTGAACCGGCTCGCTTCTTTGTTTGAGCATACCGTAACGCCTTCACAGCTTCTTACGCTTGCCATTCTGATAACCAACGTAAGCAACTTAGGGGATTTTATAAACTCTATAAGATTGATGAGCGCAACACGCACAAGCGACCCGATGACAAGTCTTATAGAGCAACAGGGTTAAAAAGTCCACACGGACGGCGTGGCTCGGTGTGTGCGCACTTCGGCTGGACGTTGGACTACCTTCTACACGGTATTCCGTGGGGAACGGTACAGAGGATGTTAATAGACGCGCCCGGCGTTGAGGACGAAGACACTACAAAGAGCGATACTGAAATAGTGCTTACGGACGATAACGCGGACGAAGTAATGAAACTAATAAACAACTTGAATAGATGAACATACAAGGCGGCGGTTTGTCTTTTGACATTTCGGGAACAAACAGGGAACTGCTCCGAGTGCTTGAAGAAAGCAAAAGGGCTATACAGCAGTTCAGCACGTCGGCGGTGCAGAACGGAAAAGGAATAGATAAAGCCTTTGAAGCTACCGCAGCCGTGATAAATTCGGGATTTGCCACGATAGACCGCATATATGAGGAAAACAAAGCGGCTTTGAAAGACCTGCAAGCCCAATACGAAGAATTGGGACAGAAAGCCGGTAAGGCGTTCACAGAAGGACGCGATGAGGAATACAGGGCTATGGCGGCACAGCAAGCCACGTTAAAAAGCGAGATAAACCTGCGTCAGCAAGTAATCAGCGAAGCGGAAAAGCAAGCCGATGCGCTGATGAAAGAGGAACAGGAATTGAACAAACAACGTGAAGCAGCCGAAAGGAGCGCAAGGGCGCAACAGTCGTTAGAAGTCCAGCTACGCCGATGCCGGGAAGCATTGGTAGCAATGGAAGCGGAAGGCAAACGAGGTACGGCAGAGTTCCGGGAAATGCAGGAGGAAGCCGCGCGTTTGGCTAAGGCGTGGAAAGACGCTACTGACCAATCCAACATATTAGCGCACGACCAACGAGGAATGCAAGGACTTATTAGCGGACTTTCGGGCGTTTCCGGCGGATTTGCAGCCGCACAGGGAGCGGCAAGCCTATTTATAGGAGAAAACGAGAACTTACAGAAAGTTATGCTCAAAGTCCAAAGCCTTATGAGCATAACGATAGGCTTGCAACAGGTAGAACAAATGCTGAATAAGGATAGCGCATTTAGGCTTGTAACCGTAGCAAAGGCAAAAGACTTGCTTACGGCGGCAAACGTGCGCCTTGCGGCAGCGTTGCACATTTCCAACACAGCGGCTGCGGCTTTGATGGCTACGCTTACTTTGGGTCTTTCCGTAGCAATTACCGCCGTAATTGTAGCCATTTCCCGGATGCAGAGCAAACAGGCGGAAGCAAAGAAACAGGCGGAAGAATTTAACAACAAGGTAGCGGAAGCCGCAGCAGAACCGGTTACGGCTTACCGAACATTACAGGCGGAATGGCTAAGCCTTACCGGGTCATTAAAAGAGCGTGAAAAATGGGTACAGGATAACGTAGATAAATTCGACGATTTGGGTTACTCCGTTCGCAACGCCAAAGAAGCGGAAGAATTGTTAGTTACCAACAGCGCAAAGTTTGTCGAAGCAATGATGCTCCGGGCAAAAGCCACAGCCACAAGCGAGCTTGCCGTAGAGAAGTACAAGAAAGTAATAGAAGCGCAGAACAGGTTAGACACGACCCCCAAAGCGTATGTTTCCAAAAAGGGAACATATACAGACGGCTACGGAGTTCAGCGCAAAGGCGTTGTTCTTGAAAAAAGCAGTAATTGGAAAGAAGCGGAAGAAGAATTGCAAAAAGCGGAAGAAGCGTATAATAAACTTGTAAACCAGCAAATTAGTTTCACGCAAAAAGAAAAAGATATATTGGCATCTATCGGAAACCAAACCGGGAAAGTGGTAGCCGGAAGCGTAGAAGCTGCGGAAAAGGAACTCTCACGTTTGCAAGAACTTTATAAGAAAGCGGCTACCGACACGGAACGCGCGGACATCGCCAAACAAATAGCCGAACAGCAAAAGGAGCTGAACCGCATCAGCTATAACAGCGGATGGAGCAACAGCGGAGGTAAGGAAGATACTGACCCGTTCGCGGAACAACTTAACGAGCGGAAGGCACTTTATTCCAAATACCTAAAATGGGTAACAAGTTCCGATGAAACGGTACGGAAAGCAGCCAACACAGAATTTGCCGCGCTACTTCAAGAAGGGACAAGCTACCTCGATTATTTGGAGAACCTACGCAATGAGATTTCAAGCAAGGCGAATAAAACGGCTACCGACTTGAAGAACATAGCCACATTGAATAACGAGATAGCGAACGCAACTAAGGAAGCCGTTATTTCGGATTTTGACGCGCAACTGCAAAGGGAGCTTTCCATGTGTCAGACCGTAAGCGAACAATTAGCGTTGATAGAACGCCGGAGGGAAGAACTTAGCGGCGACAATTCAGACGTAGATAATGCAAAGTCCGATATTTTGGACGTTGCGGAAGAAGATACCAAAGCCAAGGCAAGGCAGGAAACGCGCGAGTTGTTGCAGGAATACGCAAGCTATGTACAGGAAAAATTAGAGTTTGAAGAAAGCTACGCACGGAAACGGGAACTTCTAAGTAAGGCAGCAGCGGAAGCGAGCAACGAACAGGAAAAGAAAGCCGCCGAAGCCGCATTAGCCGCATTGGAGAAGCAACGCAAGGAATACGAAAGCCGGAGCGGAAGCGAACAATACGACCAACTTCTAACCGAGTACCAAAGCTACCAAGAGAAACAAACGGCGATTTTGCGGAAATACGCCGAGCAACGGGCGGAAGCGGAAAAGCAGGGGAATTTATCCATGATTACACAGATAAACGCCAAGGAACAGGAAGAACTAAGCAAACTTGCAGCTTCACGCCTAATGGCTACCGAAAGCTGGAATCAGTTGTTTAGCGACCTTTCCCGGCTAAGCACACGCACGATAAACAAACTGCTTGAAGACATCAACAACAAGAAGATAACATTTTCCACGCAGTTTAACCCGGCAGACCTAAAAGCCATAAACGACCAATTAGAGAAAGCCCGTAACGAGTTGGAAAGCAGAAACCCGTTTTTGGCATTAAAAAACAGTCTTGCGGAACTTCGGGCGGCGATGAACGCGGAAAGGCTGTTAGACAGCGATGACCCGTTTGTAAAGTCATTGCAGGAAAAGAAGCAGCAGTACGAGCAATATGCCGAAGCGGTAAGCAGCACAGACGAAATTTTAGCCGGTGCAGCAAAGACGGCATACGCCGACCTCCTTAAAGAAGGCTCATCGTACATTGACATGTTGCGCCGGAAAATTGCGGAACTTGAAAACATAAAACTTACCGTAGGGCTTGAAGTTGAGGGAGAAGAACAGTTGGCGGTATTGAAAGCCGCTCTCAATAAGGAAACGGGAGAAACAAAAAGCGTTGGCGAAGCATTCAAAAGCACGTTTAGCGATATTGGAAGTAGCGTAAACTTTGTTTCCGGCGCATTTGACAGCGTGGTAAGCGGAATAAAGAACATGGGTATTTCCATGAGCGAGGAAACGCAAGCGATATTGGGCGACATAAGCGGAATTATGCAAGGGGCTGGGCAGTTGGCGACGGGAATAGCCACCGGCAACCCGTTGGGGATTATTCAAGGCTCTATCGGTTTGCTTTCTTCCGCCTTTGACTTGTTCAACTTCCGGGACAGGAAAGCAGAAAAATCAATAAAGCGGCATCAGGAAGCAGTTACTAAGTTGGGGTACGCCTACAACGCTTTGGAACACGCCGTAGATAACGCTTTGGGCGAAACGGTCTATCAGAACCAAACCGCCATGATTGAGAACCTACGCCAACAGCAGGACGAAATAAACGGCATGATTAGGGACGAAGAAAGCAAGAAGGACACCGATTGGGGCAGGATTGACGAATGGAAAGAGCAATACGCCGAGATTGGAAGACAGATTGAAGACATCATAGCCGAGATTACGCAGAGCATTACGCAGACTTCCGCGCCGGAACTTGCCGACCAATTAGCGGACGCGCTTGTAGAAGCGTTCGAGAATGGGGAAAGCGCGGCTGAATCGTTCGGGGAAGTGGCAAACGACGTGATAAAGAACGCGGTTAAAAACGCATTGGCTTTGCAGTTTTTGGAAGAGCCGCTACAAAGGGCTATTAAGCAGCTTCAAAAAGATATGGGCTTTGACGAAGAAGGGAACGGAACGTTTGACGGGCTGACCGAAGCGGAGCAAGCAAGGTTTAAGGCGGCGATACAAGCCGCCGGGCGGAACTTCGAGCAAGCCATGAACATGTACAAAGACCTTTTCGAGCAAATAGAAGACGAAGGCGACCCTACAACCCTAAGCGGTGCTTACGCTACGGCGAGCCAAGAAAGCATAGACCTGTTAGCCGGACAAACGAACGCGGTAAGGCAGAACCAAGTAACGAGCATAGCACTCATTCGCGAACAACTTACCTACCTTGCAAGCATGGACAGAGGTATAAACGTGATAGCGGAAAGATTGCTACGGATTATAAACAGGCTTTCAACGCCTACCGATGACGGACTACGCTCACAGGGCATAACAGACTATTAAAAAGATAAGTTATGGAATTTCAACAGCTAAAAAAGAAACTTGCGGAAGAAGCCAAGGCGAACGGGATTTGCGAAGAATGGTACAATTACATTCTAAACGCACCCTCCAAAGAACGGCTTTTGACGCTCTTTATAAAGGGATTGGACTTTTGCCTAAAAAACGAATTTACGGATGAGCTATGGGCGGAGTTCCAAGGAATACGACAGCACTACGGCGTTTTCAAGAACGAGCCTATCAAAGTAACGGACTTGCGCAACGTGGTAGCTTTCGGAACGTCGGAAGGAACAGCGGAATTTACGGGTTTTCATGTGGCACAAGTATGGGCAAGGGATAACGCAAAAGTCAGTATCAAGGCAACCGGTTACGCTTATATCACGGTTGATATAGCAGACCGGGCAACAATAGAGGTAACAGCAAGCGACGCGGCGCGTGTAAGTGTATTCCTTCACGGCGGAAACTACACGGGAAGCACGACCGGGAACGCACAGATTAAAGTAATCAATAAACGTAACTAATTATGGCATTAGAACAAAATTTGATATTGAACATACCGTTTGACGAAGCCAACGGCTCGCAAACAGCCTACGACTTCGCACAGAACCGCCATGACGCAACGGTAATAGAAAGCAGTTTTGTAACCGGGAAGCAAGGTAACTGCATCCATTTCGACGGGCAAGGACGCGCCGAGATAGGAAGCAATATCGTAACGCTTTCGGGGAACTTTACTATCCTCACGTGGCTAAAAAGCATTCTTTTTGAAGATGGATTTACAGGGAAACGGATTGGTTTGTTTTGCAATACAGACCAAAGCGAAAACGGCTACCGCGAAGCATGGATAGACATAGAGCCGGGAAGTTGGGGCTACTTTGTCATACGGAAAGCAGGAAACCAAGTTAGGCTGTACTTAGATACGCAGCTTATAGAAACGGTGGTACTTCCTTCCACGCTAACGGGAATTGCGTTGGTGCAAGACGTCTATAGTACAGGCTACGGCTTCGGGGATTTGGACGAACTGAAAATATACAATGTTGCGTTAAGTGAAGCCGAAATAGCGGAAGAACTAAACAGCATTTCGCAGCTTGAATACTTTTTGAACGGTGTAAACTTCAAAGAGTTTGACCTGCATGTAGAAAGTTCTACCGGAGTGCTTGACCTTCCGAAGTTGAAAACGCCTGCTTCCGTGGATTGGGCAGACTATCACGGCAAGGTTATAGACTTGACAGCAAAGCGATACCAAGAAAGGGAAATAACGTTGAACTGTTGGTTAAGGGCAACCGGAAAGATGGACTTCACGGAGCGCGTAAACAGGCTGTACGAGAATTTCAGACAAGACGGGACGCAGCGGCTTATGATTTCAATACACCCGACCAAGCCGTTAGTTTTCGAGGTATATTGCGAAGACGGGGTAGCACCCTCGAAACGTTGGCACGATGACAAGATGATAGGAACTTTCGCTTTGAAGTTGAAAGAACCCGACCCGGTAAAACGGGTGGTAAGGCATCAGCGGCTGAACGCTTCAAACGCGGAACTTACGATAGAGCTAAAAAGCGACAAGATGGTTAATATCTATTGGGGCGATGGAACGGTAAGCGAAGACATCTACGGGGATTGCACCGGGAAAAACGCTTTGAAGCATACCTACACAGAGAACGGAATATATTACGCCATTGTAGGCGGAGTAATTGAGGAAATAACGGACTTCGATACGAACGGCATTATAGTATGGAACAAATTGTAATTATAAAGGCAGACGGAACACAAATACCGTTATTCAGCCGGAAGAATGCAAGTTGCGTAAGCAAGGCGGCGCAAAAAACCGCCTTGCTTTCGGAAGACATTGTAAGCATCTCCCTAACTTCCGCCGTTCCGTTGGATTTTGGCATAGGCGACCACATTCTACTATACGGTAAACCGTACAAGTTGAACCAACCGCCCGAACCGACCAAGGAGGGGGAACGGCGTTATACATACGATTTGAAATTAGAGGGATTGCAGTACGATTTAATCGATGTACACTACCATTTGCCCGAAGACGCATACGGGGAAACCTATTATTCAGACCTTGCAGGGCATTTGCAGGTTTTGATGTGGAACATAAACCGTATCTATCCGGGCAAGTGGGTTTTGGGCGAATACCCGGAAAACACGGAATACAAAAACATTACCAACTCCGGGAAAAACTGCCTTCAAGTAGCGCAGGAACTTTGCAACGATTACGGGGTAGAGTTTGAGATAACGACAGACGGAAAGAAACACACGCTCAATTTCAAAGCAAAAGTAGGAATAACACACGCCTTTACGTTGAAGTACGGGCGCGGATTGGGGCTATACCAACTGCAACGAAAGAACGTGAACAATTCCGGCGTAATAACCCGGCTTTACGTTTACGGAGGTACGGAGAATTTGGGGAGCAACTACAGACATACTCGGCTGTGCCTTCCGGGAACTACGCGCCTTACTTCATTCATTGAAGACGAAAACGCAATAGCTCTATACGGCATCAAAGAGGGAGAAAAAGATTACGAAATAAAGCCGCAGCGCGTGGGTACGGTTACGGCATTGGGGGCTGACGTGATAACCTTTGCCGACAACACGATGTTTGATTTGAACGCGAAAGCGGCGGACGGAAAATCCACGAAATACCTCATAGACGGGACAAGCGCGAAAATAAAGTTTGAAAGCGGAGGACTTGCAGGTTACGAGTTTGACCTGCACAGCTATGACCACGCTACAAAGACTTTCGTTATAAACAAATTCCAAGACGAAAACGGCATGGTATTCCCGTCGGACACTTCGGCAGCTTTCCAAATAGCAGTAGGCAACAAATACAGCATTTCGGACATACGGCTACCGGATGAATACATAGAAAAAGCCGAAGAAGATTTGGAAGAAGAAGGGAGCAAATACCTCCCGACCGTCAGCCAGCCGCAAGTAAGCTACAAACTTGAACTTACCGAAGGCTTCTTTATCAAGATGTGGGGCAAAGATATTGAAACGGAAGTGTTGCACGTTGGGGACTTTATAAAGGTTGAGGATGAGCAAATAGGCGTGAACAAAGCCGTAAGGATTACGCAGATTGAGCGCGACCTGTTGAAGCCGCACAGCTACGACATCACGCTGAGCGACACAGTAACCAAAACTACGACAGTGCGCGTTTGGAACGAGTTGCAGGAGATAGACGAAATAATTAGAATAAACAATCTTGCAGACCCGGCAAAAGCGCGGCGTAGGTGGAAAGCTACGCAGGAACTTCTAAATATGGTTTTCGACCCGGAAGGCGATTATTACAGCGAGAAGATAAAACCGCTTTCCATTGAAACGCAGATGTTGAGCGTAGGGGCGAAAAGTACGCAGTTCACGCTGCAAAACATCATATTCCAACCCAACTACGGAGGGGACGCGAATACACTATACGTTTCAAACGGTACGCTCGTGCATTACGCGATAGACCCGGACGGCTTGAAGTATTGGGCTTTGGAAGGGGCTACTTTTTCCGGGCTAACACCGGCAGCGGCATTTTACATTTACGCAAGATGTCCGATAAACGGAGATACAGGAAACATTATACTTGTAGAAGGAGCAAGAACGGTAGATGGAGAAGCCGGGTATTACAATTTCCTTGTAGGTGTGCTTAATTCGGTGGTAACGGACGCAGGAGGGAAGAATCCGGGGCGGCTTGTAAGCCTTACTTACGGAAGCAGTACCGTAAACGGGCGTTTCATCCGCACAGGGCGCATCGAAAGCAGCGGCGGCGGAAAGTGCTACTTCGATTTGGATAATGACGAAATAGGCGGCGTTATAAAATTCGTAAAGAACGACGGCACGATAGTAAACGTTACGGACGTTGATGACAAAGCCAATGAGGTAAAGGACTATATAAACAATACCTTGCCCGGCATATTGAACGAAATGCAATCGCAGTTAGACGGGCAGATAGAGCAATTTTTTGAAGAATACGACCCGACCACAAGCAACGCACCGGCGAAAAATTGGAATACCACGCAGCTGAAAGATGAGCATTTAGGCGACCTGTTCTATAATACGAAAACGGGTAAGGTCTTCCGTTGGGTAAAAAACGGGAATACTTACAGTTGGCAGGAATTACAGGACAGCGAAGTAGCGCAAGCGTTGGCACTTGCTAACGATGCTTTGAAACTTGCAGGAACAAAACGGCGCATATTCGTATCAACGCCTACAACACCCTACGACGTTGGCGACTTATGGGTACAAGGAAGTACAGGCGACATTATGCGTTGCAGAACCGCGCGAGCTTCCGGCAGCTACAATGCATCAGATTGGGTAAAGGCTTGCAAGTACACGGACGATAGCGGACTGACTAACTTTATAAACAACAATTTTAACCCGAAAGTCAATGACTTGACGAACCAAATAGACGGGAAAATAGAAAGTTGGTTTCAGACTTCCGACCCGGCAAGCGCATGGACTACTACGGCTTTGAAGAAAAAGCACGTAGGCGATATGTGGTATAGTTCAACGACCAAGCTATTAAAGCGGTATAGTTCATCTTACGCATGGACTACGATAGAAGACCAAAAAGCCATAGATGCATACGAAGCAGCGAGCAAAGCACAGGACACGGCGGACGGGAAACGACGCGTTTTTGTTTCCACGCCGCGACCTCCTTACGATATTGGCGACCTTTGGCTGACAGGCGGAAAGGCAGACGGGATTTTGAAACGTTGCATAAGGGCAAGAACTTCGGGTAGCTATATAGCCAACGACTGGGTAGAAGCCGTTTATTACGACAACACACAAACCGTAATAGACGGTGGAATAGTAACCGCCGGAACGGTGCAGCTTGCAGGAAATGACCAAAGTATAAAGGCAGGCATTACGGGAAATGGAACGGCGGAATCAAGCGTTAGGTTTTGGGCTGGTGCCAGCTACGGAAACCGGACTACCGCACCCTACCGGGTATTGCAGGACGGAAGTTTTGTAGCCACCAAAGGAACGATAACCGGAACGATTTATGCCAACGCCGGAACGATAGGCGGTTTTGCGATTGCAAGCGGAAGAATCGGCGTAGCTTCGTCTTCGGGGGCAACAACCGGAAGCGGATTTTCTTTGTATAGAAGCTTTATAAAGTTTTCGGACTCCTACCGTTGGGCTTCTATTGGTACAAACGTACTTCCTGCTTCAACTGGAGTTGTAGGCGTAGGACGTTTTACAAATAGTACGCCAAACACATACGGGACAAATTACGGCATACTTATCAACGTGTCCGGCGCACAACAGAATATCGGCATCGTAAGCAACGGAGCGATAGTTTGTAACAGCTACGTCGTAGATTACGGGATAGCCAAACTAACGCCGTCATTAAATAATTGCCTTGTACCGGGCGATGCCACAAAGCCTACTTTGTTCAAGTTGATGCCGAGGTTTATTTACAACAATTCGGGTATAGGATTGCCAAGACGTAACTCCATTTGTACCGTATTGGGCATAAGCAATTCTACGGCGTTTGCGGTGCGTATAGTCATCATTTGCGACCGCACAAGCACGCAAACCGGTTACGTTTGTGGTAGAAATACTTTCGTAAAGAACAGTTCGGGAGGTAACGCAATGAACAGTAACTATTACCCGTATATGATGGATAATAACGGCAACAACAACACCAATAAATGGTATATGGCTAAGGGAGATATACGCGAGTTCCTTTTAGTTTGGGACGGTAGCAGCAGTTATTATGCGTACTGCCTTAGCATGAGGGAATAACATAGAAATCACGGCGAAATAAGCGGTAAGAGTGATTTGTACGCCGATTTTCACGGCTTCGGGGTACAAACACTTCGCCAACACTTAGCGGACGTATCAACTTAATACCGCTTATTGATATTTTTGTAGGACATTAAAAAGAAAAAGTTATGCAAAACAGAAACGGCGACTTAGTAAGCGCACAAATTTCGGTAGCCGGAACGGTGGACTTTTCCGGCGGAAACTTCCGAATGGACACGCCTTTTTGCTTGAAGAACGATGGCGAAACGGCGGTAGTGCTTGAAGTGAACCTTTGGGGAATGCCCGAAGGGGAATTTATAAGCACACGGTTTGAAACGGGTTGGAATCCCGAAATCATACGAGAGATTAAAAAGACAAGTTCAGCAACCGCCCTCGTTTGGGGCTATTAAAACATTTGGATATGGGTATATTTATAGGTATTGGCAACACGAAGCCAGCATTTCCCTACGATTATTACTACGGGGTGCAAATCAACGTGAATGTAGCAGACACGGCACTAACGAGAGTTGGGCGACCGGAATTGCACGTAACGCTGCCGGTGCAGTCATTGATGCGCCGTTGCTTGATTAACGACAGCGGAGAAGTAGTAACATACTTGCACCCGACAGACAGCACAAAGACAGATACAGGCGCAACGGCAGACCTTACGGGAACTACCGGGCAAGTCATGGTAGAGATACCGAAGCACTACCGCAAATTCGAGTTTGACGGGACAATCATAACCGCGCTTATTTCCTTGTACAACCTTCCGGGCTTCCACGAAGTACCGAAAATGTACATCAGCGCATACGAAGCGACCATAGACCGCACAACAAGCTCAACGCCGAAACTTGCAAGTGTGGTAAACAAAACCGCCAACTTCCGGGGAGGTAACAACAATTCGGCATGGGACGGCACTTATAGAAGCCTGTTAGGACTTCCGGCAACACAAACGAGCATTACCAACTTCCGCAAGTACGCGCGGAACAGGGGCGAAGCCGGGCTTAACGGTTGCGGTTGGAATTGCAACCTGTACGCCGCGCAAGTGGCTATGTATTGGCTTTACGTCATTGAGTACGCAAACCGCAACTGCCAAGCCGCATACAACGCAGAACCTACAAGCGAGGGTTACAAGCAAGGCGGATTAGGCGACGGCGTTACCACGTTGAACAGCGCGAAATGGAACACTTACAACAGCTATTATCCGTTTGTGCCTTGCGGATTTACAAACAGTTTGGGAAACCGCAGCGGCGTAGTAGAGTTCACGATGCCGGACGAATATGACACGGGGGTAGTAACCAAAGTAAAAGTACCTTCATATAGAGGTGTGGAAAATCCGTTTGGGCATTTGTGGAAGTGGACGGACGGCTGCAAGTGCGAGATACAGAGCGACACGGACGGAGCTTTATCGAAGTTCTACGTTTGCTTAGACCCTTCCAAGTTCCAAGACAGCAGTTATAACGACTACGACATGCGCGGAGAATTGCCGCGAAAAGAGGGGTACGTTAAGCGCATGATGATAGGCGAACACGGCGACATCATGCCGATGGAGGTAGGCGCAAGTTCTACGACCCACTTTGCGGACTACTTCTATACCAATATACCGGCTTCCGGCGCGGCTATGAGGGGTGTCTTGTTCGGCGGTGGCGCGGATAGCGGCGCGGCTGCCGGGCTTTCGTGTGCGAATTCGAATAACGCGGCTACGAATACGTCTGCGCACCTCGGCTCTCGGCTTTGCTTTATCCCGGCGTAGCATTACGTCACGAAACGGAAACACGCTCCAACCGCCGCGCCATTATTGGCGGTTGGGGTATAACAGGAACTAAAAACTAATTCAGTCATGAACGAAAACAACAATAACCGAAAGGAACAGCAGGAAGATGACGGCAGTTTGTCGTTTTTGGCGATACCGCAAGACGAAGGAAACAAGCATTTCAACTGCCGGGAAACAACCCAGCAGAAACTAATCAACCTTACGTTTTGGGTTTGCGACTTCATAGAGGGAGTTAAAACGAAATTCGGCGCGGAACGCTTCTTAGTGAAGATAAAGAAGAACCGGGATGACAAAGACAGCGAAGCCGAAAAGTTCTTTACCAATTCAAGCGAAATAAAGTACGTTTTGAAGGAGATAAAGAAACGGAACGCATTCCCTCGCCGGGTTACGATGAGGGAATGCGGAACACGCTACTATTTTGAGTGAAAAATATGACGGTTGTTTGTTCTTCGGGTGTCTTGTTCGGCGGTAACGCGAATAACAGCGCGAATGCCGGGCTTTCGTATGCGAATACGAATAACACGGCTACGAATACGAATGCGAACATCGGCTCTCAGCTATACTGATACTTATTGTAAAGCGATATAAGGACAAAGACCGCGCCGACAAAAAGGCGGAAAACAGTAAACATTAACGGGATTTAGTAGGGAAACCGAAGAACCCCATTTAATCAGCAAAGCAAGTTATGAAAAGGTTGGGCAACCTATACGATAAGATTATAAGTTTGGATAACTTGCGGCTCGCAGACAAGCGGGCTCGCAAGGGCAAACTTAACACCTACGGCGTTAAGGTACATGACCGGCACGCAGAAGCCGACCTTTTGGCTTTGCACGAAGCGTTGAAGGCAGGAACTTACAAGACTTCGGAATATAGCACCTTCTTTATTTACGAACCGAAAGAACGTGAGATTTTCAGACTACCGTACTTTCCCGACCGCATTGTACACCACGCAGTAATGAACGTGTTAGAACCTGTATGGGTGTCCATATTCACGGCGGACACATACAGTTGCATCAAAGGGCGAGGAATACAGGCGGCAGCGGACAAATTACGGCGCGTGATAGACAGGGACAAACCCGGTTGCGCCTATTGTCTGAAAATTGACATACGGAAGTTTTACCCTTCCATTGACCACGCTATATTAAAACGGATTGTTCGCCGGAAGATTAAGGACACACGGCTACTTAGACTTCTTGACGAAATAATAGACAGCGCGGACGGACTGCCCATCGGGAACTACCTAAGCCAATTCTTAGCAAACCTCATGCTTGCGTACTTTGACCATTGGGTTAAAGAGACCAAGCGCGTAAGGTATTATTTCAGATACGCCGACGATATTGTAGTATTGCACAGCGACAAAAGGGTATTACGCGCCTTGCTTGCCGACTTTGAACGGTATTTGAACACCGAACTAAACCTGTATGTCAAAGACAACAAACAGATTTTCCCGGTAGCGAAAGACCACAAAGACCGGCACGGGCGCGGCATTGACTTTTTGGGATATGTGTTTTACCACAACGAAACACGGCTAAGAAAGCGTATCAAACAGAACTTTTGCCGGAAGGTAGCCAAGTTGAGGAAGCGGAAGAAACCGATAGGCGAAGCGCAGTTTATGCAAGCCGTTGCCGCGTGGTGGGGTTGGACGAAACACAGCGATAGCGAGTATTTTATCAACAAGTTAAATAAAATTTCACCTTATGAAATCAAATTCAAACGTTAGACCGGCTATTATCCAAGATTTGGGTAACGGCTCATTCCATTACAACTACAACGTAACGGAAAGAAAGATAGAAGACGAAGAAGTAGGAGAAAAGACCGTTTACGACTATGATACTGTGCAGGTGTGGGAAAAGCCGACTTACGAGAACTTGACACGCGCCATCATACGCAGCGAGATAGACGAAACCGAAGAATTTTCTTTGATTAACGACTACTACGCCGCACAGTTGGGAATAGAAACGGACGAAGACCGTAAGACGAAAGCCGTAAACGACTACAAGGCTTACCTCTCGCACGTTGCGGACATAAAACAGATGGTGAGGGATGACCTTGCTACGGTAGGATTGGACGAAAGCGCATAAGCCTATGGGAACATTAACGGAAACGGTAAACGTAATAGTTGGAATTGTCGCATCGCTCGGCGGCATAAGTCTGATTAAGTTCCTTTTCTTCATGCGCCCGGAAAGGCGCAAGGCACAGGCGGAAGCCGGGCTTAAAGAAGTTGAGAAAGAAGAACGCGAGTTGGGCGTAATGAAAAAACTTGTAGAAAGTTTGCAGCAACGGATAGAACAGCAAGACCAAAAAATAAAGGAGCTTAATGGGCGCATGGATAAGCTGTATGTTCAGTTGCACGAACAGGAGCGAGAGAATAACGCACTTATTCGCGAAAACAACGAATTGCGGCTCGCGTTGAAGGAAGCGGAACACAACGTTTGTGTACGACCCGATGATGAATGTTTCAAAGGGCGTTTGCCAAAACGGACTTATTGCCGATTAAAAAAACTTGCGAACGGCGATTACGATGCTTTCTATAAAGAAGGCGACACGGAAGAAGCAACAGACAGCCAAAGGGAAAGGAACAATGAGGATAACGGAATACTTGAAAAGCCTAATAAGGGCTAACAGCTATGACAGTAGCAAGAGTTTCGCCCTCGTGCTTTCCGTATTGGTTGGCGCATTGATAGGGCTTTGCGTTTGCTTTTGCCTCGTGTGGGATGTGTGCAGTAACGGGCATTTGGAAACCGACCTCGAAGGGTTGGGTATATTCCTTCTTTGCGTTGGCGCATACATGGCAGGAGGTGGAGTAAACAAAGCCCTTTCAGAGCGGAAGCGTAGTATTAACAAAGAGCATATTAACGAAAAAGTAAACAGCAATGGCAAAGATTGAAATTTTAGCACCCTTCATTTTAAGTTGGGAAGGCGGATTTTCAAACCATCCAAACGACAAAGGAGGAGCAACGAACAAAGGAGTAACCATCGCCACATGGAAGCAAGTAGGCTACGATAAGGACGGCGACGGGGATATAGACGTAAGCGACTTGCGTTTGATTACAGAGGAAGACGCGGTTAGCCGTGTCATGAAGCCGCACTATTGGGACAGGTGGAAAGCCGACCGGATAGAAAGCCAATCAGTCGCAAACATTGTGGTAGATTGGGTATGGGGAAGCGGCAAGCACGGAATTACGAACGTGCAGAAATTGTTAGGCGTAGCCGTTGATGGAATTGTAGGGGAAAAGACCTTAGCCGTCATCAACGCACAAGAACCGCGCCAGCTTTTCGACCTGATCAAGCGGAAACGGGAAGAGTTTATAGAAAATTTGGTAAGGCGCAACCCGTCACAGAAAGTTTTCCGCGCCGGTTGGTTGCGAAGACTATCGTACATCAATTACGGAAGTCTGACGTACAACGCCGTACCGCTACAAAAACATTCATTCACGGACATATAATAATATGAAATGGATTACCCGTATTACATTATTGATTTGTCTAACATTGCCGACTTTGTTATCCGGGTGCAGTACGACACGGAAGACCGCAAAAGGCACGGAACAGACAAACGTAACCGCCATACAGGAAACAGACCGGACAGAAGAAGAAAAGCGTTTGGCGGAAGTCATAACCAATACAGAAACAAACGACCGTACAAACGTGGTTATCGAGTTCACGAAGACGGAGTATGCCGACGGGAGTACGGAAACGAAGACAGAACCGCCCAAACAACATCCCGGCGAAAAAGTGAAACCGAAACCGGGAACGGAAAGCAAAGGCGGCATAAAGTCAGTTACCACCGGAAAAATAACCATCAACGGCGACCGGAAGGAAACGACAGCGACAACAGCGACGGAAACAGGCGAAAAGAAAGCCGAAACACAGACAACCACCGGAGTAAGCGCGGACAAGACCGCGACCGTAGAAACGGAACAGGAAAAGAAGCCTAAAAGGGGCTTGCTTGATTGGATTTTCTTAGCCGGGATAGTGGCAGCTTGCGCCGCCGGAATTACCTACGCAGTCAGACGTTTTAAGATTAAGGATGGGAAGTAAAAACGCCCACAAAAGCCAAAATGGGCGTTTTTATGGGCGTTTAATTCTTAACTTGCTGACATTCAGCGTTAGAAGCGGAGAGAGAGGGATTCGAACCCCCGGAGCCTCGCAGCTCAACGGTTTTCAAGACCGCCGCAATCGACCACTCTGCCATCTTTCCGAGCGCAAAAATATAACGGAAATTTCTTTTTTCCAACTCGAAGCTCGTTTTTATTTTCCAATTCGCAAGCGAGTTGGCGCACTCGGTGGGATATTCGGTGATGCTCTGTGGAGTCCGATGCGGTTCGCCGGTCATGTACAGACGACAATGCACGGCGCCAGAATAGATGGAATAGCCCTCCGAATCCAGAGTTACAAATATTTTACGGTTCTCTTTTTGAAGCAGGCATGTATATTTTTCGATGCGGTGACTTTCGACTTGAGGAGATATGTTTGATCGATTGAGGATGCGATTATGCGACTCGAGGTACGTATAATAAATAAATTCATTGTGAGTTTTGTAATATTTGTTTGTTTGTTTGTTTGGTGAAATATGCTAAATTTGTGTTATGTGATACATGGTAATGAAATGAAGTGAAGTAATCAACGGAATAAATATATATGATCAACAGAAATATTGTAATGATTTTGTGGATTAGTCTGTTTTTGACGGCGTGTGGACAAAAGGTGGTTTCAAAGGCTACCTATTCTCCCTATACGATCGACATGTCCCAGCTATTCGAGGATGTCGAAAAGACTCCGGATTTCAAATGGAACGATTTGGCGGAACGGGTCGATCTGGTTCCATTGGGGAAAACGGAGCGTATTTTGAGTAATCTATCCATACAAGGATTGAGTGATGATGGAAAGGTGTTATTGGTGGACATGATGGACGGCACAATCTCCATAGCAGATATCCACACAGGAAAAATCACTTCTTCTTTTAACCGGGTCGGGCGAGCAAGCAATGAATATATCATATCCCCTTATTCTTCCCCTGTAACCGTAAATCTTTACGATAATCAGATCTACGTTTTTTCCATTCAACAAAAACGCATACAAGTCTATGATCTATATGGGACACATTTAAAAACGATCGACATACAAACCGACAATTATATTACAGCCGGTCAAGTCGTAGACGGTGAAACCTTCGTATTGACGCACAATCCCATACCATTAAAAGAAAGTCCATATGTTCCCAATTATTTTGTATCGATCGTAAACGACAAGGGTGAAGTAATTCGTACTTATTTTCCGATGAAATTCAAATACGCTCCATCATTCAGTTCGTATTGTAATCGGCCGTTTCAATACAATGGAGGTGTATTAGTCCCCGGAGCTCCGATGGGTAATGACACAATGTATTTTGTTACGAAGGAGGAGGTTTGTCCATTTCTGATCACTGATTATGGCGAGCGGGGCGAACAAATAAAAAGACAGTTCAATACCAAAGAGTTGTCGTTCTCCGAACAGTATGACCCGAAATATTTTGGATACTACAAAGATTTACTTGTAGGTTATCTGTTGTATAAAGAAAAAGGGTACACGAATATTTGGAAAAAAGATCAATTGCTGGCATTTAAAGAGGGTTTCTGTACGTGTGATCTTCCGCAGGGCGGAAGTGTTGAGCTACCAGTCTATTTTATTGCAGGAAATAAACTGATAGCCCCTGTCGAAGCATTCCATTTAGTCGGGGTGATTGACGGAGTCACCGAAGACGACAATCCATTCCTTGTCGTGATAACGCTCAAGGATAATCTGTAAGATGAAAGAAAATAGGATGAAGTTGAATTAAAAAGATAAAAGAGCCGTATTTTGCGGCTCCTTTATGCATTTGAAGGGAGAGAACCGGTCCAACGAGAAGGAAAAGGATGTTGTGGAACATTCAAGTTCCGATAGAGACGACTTAATTTGTTTCCGAATGTTTGCTTTATACAAACGGAGACTTGACCTCCTCGTCGGTGGCTTCCAGTTTGAAAAAAACGGGACGCAGTCCGTCATTGCAGCAGGTGATGGCTACTCCCGGCTGCCGGACCCAATCGTTGAAGTAGAAGTGCCGGGCTCCATTGGCTAAGGCGAATACGTAGGGATGGATTGTCCGCCATGCGCCGTCGCACAGACCTTCGGGTTTTCCTAACTCGGCATAGAATACTTGTCCTTCCTTCATGACGGAGCAGGGCTTCAGTCCCGGCATGGCATAATCGCGGGCAAAATCTTCGTTGAATGTTACCCGCAATACGGTAATTTTTACTTTTTTCATAACAGAAGTTTTATGTTGGTTGTTTATGTTAGTCGTGTGAGCAGCCCCCGCCCGATACCGGATGTATATTCCGATTGGAGGTAAGAGTCGGTCTGTTCGGACTTCCGGCACTTGATCCAATGCCCGTAGGTCAGCTGCGCCATATCCATTCCAAGGGACTAAAGCGGAACCGTCTGAGTCATAGATTGCTGAAAAATTGTTGGATGCTGTATACCGCTCCCTCGATGAGTTCCGTGTACAGCAGGTTGGCGCTCGTTCCCCATCCCAGCCCTGTGCCATAGAAAATCAGCATTCCGGCGACCGACTGTCCGATATAATTGGTCTCGGGGCATTCTTCCCGGGGCGGCAAGCCGTCGAAACAGAGGTAGATGGCAACGAGACAGAAACGGCGAACAGAATCCGGCAATAGAGAGACACAGAGCACCCAGCTGAAATGTCGGAATGCCGCGAAGGGTGACAATGATGAAATAGTTGTTTAATTCTTACGCTACATAGATGAGAGAATAGGTCAGAACAATTGCTGTTCGTTGTTTTGTCGTTGTTTTATACCTCCTCCATTACAGATTTGCAGGATCAGACAGAAAATATCAGCCTCTGCACACGCTGTCGGAGGCTGATATAAATCGGAATGATAAAGCGGATCGTGCCGTTATTTCCATGACTCTTTATAGATGTCGACAATCTCTGCATCGGACATCTGGACCCGATCGCTGGTGAACATGATGCCCATTACCTCTCGTGCATTGCGCATGAGTTTTTCGCATTCGTCGAGAGCGATGCCGTAGTCGGACATTTTCAGATCGGCTACGCCGCATGCTTCCTGCAGGTGGGTGAGAGCCGTGATGAAATCCTCGGGTTTGTCGGCTTCGGGCATGCCCAACGCACGGGCCATGCGGATGAAACGTTCGTCACAGGCGTGTTTGCGGATAAAATAGGAGAAATAGGCACGGCTGATCATGATCAGTCCGGCTCCGTGGGGCAGGCTGGGGTGGTAAGCCGAGAGAGCATGCTCCATACCGTGTTCGCTGGTAAGCAGAGTCAGGCACATAACCCCACCCGAAAGGGTGTTGGCGAAAGCGACATGCGTCCGGGCCTCCATATCGTTACCGTCCTTGACGGCACGAGGCAGGTACTTCGCCAGATTCTCGATGGCAGTCAAGGCATACATGTCGCTCATCAGGTTGGCTCCTTTGGCGATGTAGCCTTCAACGCTGTGGAACAGGGCGTCGAATCCTTGGAAAGCGGTGAATCCGGCCGGAACGCTGAGCATCAGTTCCGGGTCGACGACAGCCAGATAGGGGAACAGGCTCGGTGAGCCGATGAAAGCCTTCTCAAAGGTATCCTCTTTGGTAATTACTCCCGCATTGTCGGTCTCGGATCCTGTGCCGGCCGTAGTAGTGATGGCTATGATAGGCAGAGGTCTGTTCGGAATGGGGTTCCCTTTGCCTGAACCTACTGCTACATAGTCCCACAGGACACCGTCGTTGGTAGCCATCACGGCGATCGCTTTTGCACAGTCCATGACGCTTCCTCCGCCCAGTGCTACCAGAAAGTCGCATCCGTTCTCCCGTGCGGCTTTTGCTCCGGTATCGACATTGGCTACTGTCGGATTGGGCGATACTCCGTCGAAAACGACGCTCTCAATACCCGCTTTTTTCAACTGTTCTTCCGTCCGGGACAAATAGCCGTTCGCACGGGTCGATTTACCGTTGGAGATGATGATCAACGCTTTTTTGCCCGGCATGGGCTGTTGTCCTAACTTGTTCAACATTCCGGCCCCGAACATAACCCGGGTGGGAATGTACATGTCATAATTGAGTCTTGTTTCCATGGTATTTTCTGATTAACAGTGAATTATTTTAGTTTGTTATACTCTTCGTCGGTAACCGGTTCCAACCACTCGTTGGAGCTCTCTTCGCCCGGAACCTCAAACGCCAAGTGGGCGAACCAGCTGTCGGCTGCAGCTCCGTGCCAGTGTTTGACGTTGGCCGGAATGTGGATTACGGTTCCGGGCAGAATCTCGACTGCCGGTTGACCCTCCTGCTGGTACCAGCCGCGACCGGCTACCCCGATGAGCATCTGTCCTCCGCCACTCTTTGCCCGGTGGATATGCCAGTTGTTCCGGCAACCCGGTTCGAACGTTACGTTCGATACGTTGACCTGCTCCTTCGATATCGGGGCAAGATAGCTGTTTCCGATGAAATATTGTGCATAGGCCGAGTTGGACTCTCCGATCGGGAAGATCATTTCGCGTTGGAAAGCCGCTTTGGCATCCGCTCCGGTCGTATCCTCCGACCACACCTCTTTGGCGAGTCGGAAAGCAGCCCAAGCCTTGGGCCATCCGGCATAAAATCCGATGTGGGTAATAATTTCGGCGATTTCGGTACGGGTGATCCCGTTCTGCTTGGCCGTTTGGAGGTGGTAGGTCAGGGAGCTGTCGGTGATGCCCTGACTGATCAGAGAAGTAAGGGTTATCAAACTGCGATCGCGCAGTCCGAGCCTGTCGGTGCGGCTCCACACCTCACCGAAAAGTACATCGTCGTTGAGTTCCGCGAATTTGGGAGCGAATTCTCCGAGTTGTTCGCGTCCAGCCGTTTGTTTGATCTTTTCCTGTGCCATAATTGCTGTACTGTTTATTGCCATTGCGACGAGCGCAAGGATAATTTTGATTTTCATACGGGTTCCTGTTTTAAGGTTCGACTCATCTTTTCGATTGCAAAATTAGGTGCATCGTGGAGTCGCTTTGTATATCCTTTACAGATATTTATACCCGAATCATGGTTCGACGGTAAAACAGGCGTGTGAATATGAAAAAGAACGCTATAAGTTGTATTGGAAAAGTGTTCAAGGATCGAGGGGACCGAGTGGCTCCGGATTGGTGGCATCTCTCCCTTCTGTCGGCCCGATCATCTTTTCAATCTGATCTTTTCGTGATAGAAGTAGTTGACGATTACGGGTTTCCCCTTCTGGGAGCGTCCGTAGGGTAGATCGTTGATTCGATAGGGATATTCGTGTTCGGCAGCGTAAGCCGACATCTCCTTTTCGAGCGATTCCCAATAGTCGAGCCGTTTGTGGTTGTAGATCTCTTCATACAAAGGGATGAGTGCCGGGTGTTTTTCTCGAATATAGTTCATGATGTCCCCCTTGAACTGTCCTCTCAGATTCAAGTTTTCCAGCCATATCAGGTCGGTCTGGTCCTTTACGCGTTCGATGATCGCTTTGACATCGGTGATTCCGGGAAAGATCGGAGAGATGAAACATACGGTCCGGATACCGGCGTCGTAAACCTGTTTCATGGCTGAAATTCTTCGCTCGATGCTTGCTGCGTGATCCATATCGGCGCGGAACTGTTCGTCGAGCGTATTGATGGACCAAGATACGGTCACTTTGCGGAATTGTTTCAACAGGTCGAGATCGCGCAGGACGAGGTCCGATTTGGTGCATATCATGATTTCGGCCTCACAGCCCCGTAGCTCTTCGAGCAGTCGTCGGGTACGTCGGGCCACCTCTTCATAGGGATTGTATCCATCGGTTACCGATCCGATGACAATCCGTTGTCCGTCATACTTGTGCGGATTGCTGATCGGTTTCCAGTTTTTGACGTCGAGAAAAGTACCCCAAGGCTCCGTATGACCGGTAAACCGTTTCATGAACGAAGCGTAGCAGTATTTGCAGGCATGCAAGCATCCGACGTATGGGTTCACCGAATATCCGCCTACGGGTAGTGTCGATTTGGTCATGACGCTTTGTACGTCGATCTCATTGATGGTCTCTTTTGTCATTTTGGTGCAATCTTGTTTCACGAAGGATCTCAATGGGGGCAAACGCTTCCCGATTATCCGATTCGATCTCATGGCTCTGCTTTACAAATTTAGGAAATATAACCTGATTTACGAAAAAGGTGAGCATGGAAATCCCCCTCCAATATACATACCAGATCAATTCTGCATAATTTGGTTTTTGTTTGTGTTTTTCAACTTGTGTCTTTTTTTTTGTGATTAATAAAATGCTTTGGAGAATGTCTGGGGTGTTTTGAGGTATAGGGTGTTTTTTTGTTATTTTTATTATATATTTGTAGTAAAGTGAATTTTTAAATTGAATATAATGGCTATGAAAAACATTTTCTGTCTCGTGGTATGCGTCTTATGGACCGTTGGCTTTACGCAATGTGGATCGAAAGATTTGCATGCACAGACATCAGAGAAAACGATTATTACGATTGATGTGGATCAAAGCAAAGACGGCTCCTATGATTGTGCCTTTATGTTTGACACGACGCAGTGCGAAATTATTCCCATTGAGACTTCCGACGAGTGTTTGATCGGAGAGGTGTCGAAGGTGTTTTTCAAGAATGACCGGATATACATCTTGGATAAAGATGCCAACGGTGTGTTCATCCTGCATGAAGACGGGACGCTGGATCGGTCGATTTTCGCGGAGGGTCGCAGCAGTCAAGAGTATATGGAGTTGGGAGACATGTATGTCACCGATAAGTTGATTTATCTGTTCGATAATATACTTATGAAGATTCTTTGTTTCGATCTTGAAGGACAATACCAAAAAACCATCGATATTTCCCCATACTGGGCAAATAGGATTCTTGTACAGAACGACAATATTTATTTGATTAACGAGTGGAGTGAAACGGAAGAGGGGCAGTATTTGTTGTTCGTTCTGGATGGAGATGGGAAATTGCTTGGCAAGTTCCTTCCGTTCGAAGAGACGGAGCGGTACGGAGGGAAAGATATGGAAAGTTATACGGTGCTCGGTGACGAAGTTCTGTTGTGCTATCCATCCGACAATACCGTCTATCGGGTAGCAGGCGGAGCATGCACCCCAAAGTATCGTATCGATTTCGGGGATAATGCGCTCCCAGAGGAGTATCTGACAAAGAGTCTGATCGACTGCATGAAAGAGGGTCTGACAGATCGTTATATACTGGGTATCGATGCGTTCATGGCATCATCGCGCTATCTGTTGTTCCGATTTGATTTGGGTAAAACAGAATATACGGCAACCTATGATAAAAAGACCCGAGAGGTCACATTGATAAGTTCAGGCGGTCTGATCAATCACTCGACTTGTAACCTTGGCTTGAGTCAGTATTTCGTGGACGGAGATAATGTGTACTCCTATTATTCCGCGTTGAGTATAAAAACGATCTATCCGTATATGAAAAAACTTCCGGAGGGTAATAAATACGGTGAGCAGTTGTCGAAAATAGTAGCCGATATGGACGAGTCCGATAACGGAATTTTAATAAAATATAAGCTGAAAGGAATGTAGCGAGTCGAAAACAGAAAAATATCTATTCAATAAAAACGTTTAAGCGAGTGTTTTTTAGGCATTCGCTTTGTTTTTTTTGAGAAATGTTTTATATATTTGTTATAATAGTAAATCATCCCTCCCAATAAAAAACGAATGAAAAAGACGCTGCTCTTGTTTTTAATAATCGGAAGTGTGGCCTTTGCCTCCCGTATGGATGCCCAAAATCTTTCTCGCCGGCTGACCCTTTTTGAAACGATATATACGGCACATGAGCAGTCTCCCAGTTCGTTGATGGCCAAACACAGCTTCCTCGGAAGTTATTGGGAGTACCGGTCCTATAAAGCACAATACCTTCCTTCGCTCAATCTGAATGCGACTTTGGGGCAATTCAACCGTTCGCTGGTCCCTCTCCAGAACTCCGAGACCGGAAATATCAATTACGTGCAAAACAACAACATGTATAACAACATCAGCCTGTCGGTGGATCAGAATATCGCCCTGACTGGGGGTAAATTGTCGGTCTATACGCAGTTGTATCGATTGGATCAGTATTCGCCCTATCGGAGCATCACCTATAATTCCCAGCCGATCAACATTACCTACATCCAGCCGTTGCGGGCTTACAACTCCCTGAAATGGCAGAAGAAAACCTCGCCGAAAGAGTATGAAAAGGCCAAACGTGTCTATCTCGAAACGATGGAAAGCATCACCGTAACGGTTACCTCGCTGTTTTTCAACACGCTTCTGGCTCAGCAGCAGCTCGATATGGCCAACAAGAATTACCAGAACACCGAAGCCTTGTATAAAATAGCGAAAGAGCGTTACGAGATCGGCAACGTTACCCAGAGCGAGCTGTTGCAGCTGGAGTTGCGGCTGCTGAACGAAGGATTGGCCATCAACGAATATCAGTTGCAGGTAGATAAGAACAAGCTGCAACTGAAAACCTATCTCGGATACAACGATGCGGTCGAGTTGGAATTGGTCCTTCCCGATTCCATCCCGACGATCATGATGGATGTGGCCGAAGTGGTTGACCTGTCATATGCCAACTCCTCGTTCGGATTGACGCAGGAACTCTCCATCTTATATGCGGAACAGGCGGTCGCCCAGGCTAAGGCCAATCGCGGATTGTCGGCAACGTTGAATGCGCAATTCGGTCTTACCCAGCAGAACGAGAGCTTCAGATATGCATATAAGAATCCGATGGATCAGGAAATTATTAGTTTGGGACTGAGTTTCCCGATTTTGGATTGGGGATTGGGTAAAGGTCGCGTCAAGACCGCGAAATCACGGGAAAATGTAGTCCGGACACAGGCCGAACTGGACAATGCGGAGCGTCGTCAGGATCTCATGATCAAAGTGGTCCAGTTCAACAACCAGACCCGCCAGTGTCAGATCTCCTCTAAGGCTGACAGCATCGCCGAACAACGGTATGAAGCGGTCCGGGAGCGTTTCGTTAATGGAACCGCCACGGTTACGGACCTCAATACGGCCCAAAGCGAGAAGGACGAGGCCGCCCAGAGATACATCAACGAATTGAGCAAATATTGGAACTATTATTATACGCTGAGGCAACTTACGCTGTATGATTTCATCAGCCGGACGAATATTTCGGCCGAATTCGACAAAATCATAGGCGATTAACCGAAACAGGTGTAACGGGTAGAGTCCGAACAACGATAAACTGAAAAATTATGATAAAATTCTACTATTGTCTGTCGTCTATTTTATTGGTCGGGATGGTGGCCGGTTGCGGTGGCGCGAAAGAAAAGGAGAAGGAGGGTTCCAATGCCGCGAAGATAGTGTATGTGGAAGAGCAGAATCTTGTAGACACGGTTGTCCTTCGCATGCAGCCTTTCAACAAACAGATCGTCGGAAACGGTAAATTACGGGCGGTGACCAAGAGCGTTCTCCATTTCAATGGTACCGGAGAGATTGTCGATATACGTTTTAAAAACGGGGAGAACGTTCGGAAAGGGGAGGTCATTGCGCAACTCGATTCGACGACTGCCTATCTGAACCTCAAACAGGCTCAGTTGACTCTCGACAAAAGCAAAATCGACCGGATGGATGCATTGATCGGATTCGGCTATTCGGATACGACCAATATTCCCGAGGAACATCGTAAGGTGGCCGATATCCGTTCGGGGTATGCATCGGCGGTCAATAACTTGAAACAGGCCGAGATTGCTCTGGCCAATACGACACTCATTGCCCCGTTCGGAGGGAAGATCGCCAATCTTCAGTCGAAAGTATATGAACAGCCGCAGGGCGAATTCTGTACCTTGATCGATGATCGGGTATTCGATGTCGATTTCAATCTGTTGGAGTCGGAGATCGGTTTTGTCCGGAAAGGCCAGCGAGTCAAGGTGGCCGTGTTCAATGCGCCCGATCACTATTTTGACGGTGAAGTCACTCAGATCAATCCGCTGGTGGACGACAAGGGGCAGATCAACGTCCGGGCACAGGTGAACAATACGGCGGGAGAGCTTCTGGAGGGGATGAATGTCTCGGTATTGGTCGAGAATATGATCTCCGACCAACTGGTTGTTCCGAAAAGTGCGGTCGTGATCCGGGACAATCAGGAGGTGTTGTTCCGGATGAGTCCGGAGGGGCGCTCGATATGGACCTATGTGCATGTCCTGATGTCGAACAGCGATTCACATGTGGTCGCGGCCAATACGGATAAGGGTGCCGAACTGAATGTCGGGGATGTCATTATCACGTCGGGGAATTTGAATCTGGCAGACAATTCCGAAGTTGTAGTAAAATGACCGATCCGGAATAATATTAATCCCAAAGTTTCATCTTGACGGTTTTCTCGTGGGGAGGAAATAATTCACTGTTGATTTTATGATTCGACGCTTGATAGAACGCCCTGTTGCGGTGACGATGAGCCTGATTGCTGTGCTGACGCTCGGTTCGGTGGCCATCGGGCTGCTCCCCGTATCGCTGATGCCCGATATCGATATCCCCCAAATCACCGTACAGGTGACCGATGACGACGCATCGGCCCGGGAGTTGGATGCGTCGATCCTCAAGCCGTTGAAGAACCAGCTGATGCAGGTCTCCAATCTGAAAACCATGCGGACGGAGGCACGGAACGGTACGGGATCGATTTTCATGGAGTTCAATCACGGGACCGATATCGACTATTCGTTTATCGAGACCAACGAGAAGATCGACCGGGCTATGGGATTTCTTCCCAAGGATATGGATCGGCCCAAAGTCGTGAAGGCCAGCGCGACGGATATTCCGGCCTTTTTTATCAACATGACTCTGTCGGACGAAGAACAGAAAAAGGCGGATGCCGTCTCTTCCGAGTTGAAGGAATTGTATCCGGTTTCGCCGAGATTTATGGAGATGTCGCGTTTTGCCGAACAGGTGATCGCCCGCCGGATCGAGCAAATTCCGCAGGTCGCGATGGTGGATGTCAGCGGGGTGGCTTATCCGGAATTGCTGATCATTCCGAACAAAGAGAAACTCGAGTCGCTGGGGATAAACGAGCAGACGCTCACACAGGCCATCGAAAGCAACAACATCAAACTGGGAAATCTGACCATACGGGACGGGGAGTATCAGTATAATATCCGTTTCGAATCGGACATCATCAGCAAGAAGGATATTGAGGACATTTATTTGAATCTGCACGGACGTCTGTACCAATTCAAGGATCTGGCGCAGATCATCGAGCATCCGCAACGGCAGCAGGGCATGGTCCGTTCCGATTCGCGGGAGGCGATCTCGTTCGCTGTCATCAAGCAGTCAGATGCGCGGATGAGCGATCTGCAAACGGAGATCAACAACCTGATGGGGCACTTTGCGGCGGAGTATCCCGACGTTAAGTTTACGGTTACCCGCGACCAGACCGAGCTGTTGTCCTATTCGATCGATAACCTGCAGAGCAACATCATTGTGGGCGGATTGCTGGCCTGTCTGATCCTGTTCCTGTTCATGCAGGATCTGCGGACCCCGTTCCTGGTGACCATAACCATTCCGCTGGCTCTTGTCGTGTCGCTGTTGGGATTCCACCTGATGGGGATTACGATCAATATCATCTCGCTGTCGGGTTTGGTGCTCGGCATCGGAATGATGGTCGACAATTCGATCGTGGTCATCGATAACATATCACAACACTGGGACCGGGGAGAGCCACTGAAAATGGCTGTTCCCTCGGCAACGAATGAGGTATTCGCCCCGATGCTCAGTTCGGTGCTGACGACCTGTTCGGTTTTTCTGCCGCTGATTTTCCTGAGCGGTATTGCGGGTGCCCTATTTTTCGATCAGGCGATGGCGGTTACGATCGGTTTGTTCTCCTCGCTGCTCGTATCGGTATTCGTCATTCCGGTCTATTACTACCTGTTCTACCGCAAAAACAGTTTCCGGCCTCAGAACCGCTATTTGGCCAAACTCAATGTGATCGATTTTCAGAGCGGCTACGAACGGATGCTCAAATGGTTTTTCCGGCACCAGCGTTTTGTGTGGGTTACGTTTCTCGCGACGATACCGGCCATCTATTTCGTCTATACGGAGATCACGAAAGAGAAGCTGCCTCCGATTACACAGGATGATACGATGCTGGTCATAGACTGGAACAACCGGATCTCTCCCGAAGAGAACGATCGCCGGACGGATGAGCTGATGCAGGAGATAACGGACATTACGACGCAACGTACGGCTATGGCCGGGGTACAACAGTTCATCCTGTCGCATACACCGGAACAGAGTGTTTCAGAAGCCACGGTATACATACGGGCCAAAGAGGCCAAGCTGTTGCCTGAGGTGAAGCAACGTCTGTCGGAACGAATCAAGGAGCGTTACCCGGATGCCATGTTCCGGTTCGAAGTCTCCGGGAACATTTTCGATATGATCTTTTCGCAGAAGGAGCCGACTTTGGTGGCTCACCTCAAACCGACCAACGGTCAGGCTCCGGATCCTGACAAGTTGAATCGGGTGCTGACGGAACTGAACAAGGCACTGCCTGATACATACATCGAGCCGGCATTGTGGCAGGAGCACCTTTTATTTGTCGTCAAACCCCAGATGATGGCTTTGTACGGGGTGAATTACAACTCCGTGTTTGCGGCATTGAAACAGGCGATGAATCAATCGACGATCTTTACGATTAATACCGGAGTCTTTTCCATTCCGGTGATCAGCGGGGATCAGATCCACCAGTCGCTCGATATTTTGTCCACCAAAGTGACCAATGCCCAAGGAACCGAGATCCCGTTGTCGCTGCTTGTGGGCGAGAGCAGGGGGCGCGATCTGAAGAATATCGTCTCGGGTCCGGAAGGCGATTACTATCCGGTTAACCTCACGGCGGACAACAGAGAGGTTCCCCGACTGATGGATAAAATCAACCGGGTGGTCCGTGAGAACAACGATTTCGATGTCAGCTATTCGGGGGCCTATTTTTCGAATCGGACAATGATCGAGGAGCTGATCATCGTATTGACCGTAGCGTTGTTGCTGCTCTATTTCATTCTTGCCGCACAATTCGAGTCGTTGGTGCAACCCTTCATTATCCTTTCCGAGATTGTAGTGGATATTTTCGGCGCGATTCTCGTCTTGTGGCTGTTGGGCAGCAGCATCAACCTGATGTCGCTGATCGGAATCATTGTCATGTGCGGTATCGTCATCAACGACTCCATTCTGAAGGTAGATACGATCAATAAGCTGCGGAAAAGCGGTTACTCGTTGGTCCGTGCCATTATGGTGGGCGGTTCACGTCGTATCAAGCCCATATTGATGACCAGCCTTACGACGATTCTCGCCGTAGCTCCGTTCCTCTATCGGGGCGATATGGGGTCGGATTTGCAGTATCCGCTCTCCGTTGCCTTGATCGGGGGTATGGTCATCGGAACTTTTGTCAGCGTTTTCTACGTTCCGGTGTTCTATTATGCGATTTATCATAGGAAAAACGGAAAATGATGAACGCCAAAGAGTCCAACATATTTTCACGCATATCCTCTTTCTCGGTTATCCTGATCGTACTCGTACTGGTGGTGATCGGTGCGGGTATCATGCCGTTGCTGAACGTACAGTATACGCCATCCGGGGAACAACAGGGGGTCAGCGTGAACTACAGTTGGAACAACGCATCGGCTCGGGTAATCGAGGCGGAGGTCACCTCGAAGATCGAAGGGCTGCTCATGTCGATACAGGGTGTGGCGCACGTCAATTCGGTCACATATCAGGGGGGCGGCCGTGTGGATGTTTTGTTTAAGAAGCATGTAAACGTCGATGCGATACGGTTCGAAATCGCTTCCCAGATGAGGCATCTCTACCCGAAACTGCCCGAGGGAGTCTCGTACCCCGCTTTGTCTGCAGCCTCTTCGGGAGAGCAGATCAGTCCGATTCTGACTTATACGCTCAATGCGGGTATTCCCACGCAGCAGATACAGCGTTATGCCGAAGAGCACATTGTCAAGCAGCTGGCCTTGATAAAGGGGGTGAGCAAGGTGGAACTCTCCGGGGCTACGCCTTACTATATGGAGATCAGTTTCGATCCGGATAAATTGACCTCTTACGGCATAGAACTTTACGAGTTTATATCCGCCATACAGACGGGAGTGACACGCCAGAATGTCGTAGGAAACGTCACGGAACTGGATCATGACAGTGTGTCGCAACAGATTACGGTGTTCTTGGGTAACGGCAGCGAGCAGGTCGATTTCGAGACGATTCCGATCAAGAATGTCAACGGCCGGATCATTCTGTTGCGCGATGTGGCTACGGTGGTCTACAAGGAACAGCTCCCAGCGTTCTATTTCAGAATCAACGGGCTGAATACGATCAACCTGACGGTCACCCCGGATAAGTACGTCAATACGATCAAACTTGCCGATCAGGTCAAAGAGCGGATGCATGAACTGGAGAAGACTTTCCCGCAGAGCTTTTCTGCCACGTTGGCCCACGACTCTTCGGAGTATGTCAAAAACGAGTTGCATAAAATTGTACTCCGTACGGTGCTTTCGGTCCTGATTCTGTTGTTGTTCGTCTATATCGTCAGCCGGAAGCTCCGTTACCTGTTTATCATCACGGTTACTTTGGCGGCGAACATTTTTATCGCCTGCATCTTTTACTATCTGTTGAACCTCGAGATTCACCTCTATTCGTTGGCCGGAATTACCGTCTCGCTGGGGATTATCATCGATACTTCGATCATCATGGTCGATCACTACGGCTATTATCGTAATCGCAAGGCTTTCCTGGCCATTTTGGCTGCCGTCCTGACGACGATCGGCTCCCTTGCCGTCGTCTTCTTCCTTCCCGAGCACCAGAAGGCGAATCTGGTTGAATTCTCCGCCGTTATTATCGTCAATCTGGCGATCTCTATCTTTATCGCGTTGATTTTTGTTCCTGCCCTGATGGACAAATTCCCGCTCCGGCAGAAGGTGAAGAGATTGTCCCGACGGAAGGCGCGGTGGTTGTTGGTTTTCAACCGCTTTTACGGTCGGTATATCCTGTTCGGCAAGCGTTACAAATGGGTGTACATTCTGCTGATCATATTGGGATTCGGACTGCCGGTCCACATGATGCCCACGCAGATCGAAGTCAAAGAGGGAGAAGAGCCGACGAAAGGGGTTGAGCTTTATAATAATACGATCGGCACCAAATGGTATCAGGATAATATGAAGTCGGTCGTGGAGAAGATTTTCGGCGGTTCGCTGCGGCTGTTTATGACCCGCACTTCGGGATCGGAATATTATCGTAATCCGGTCCGGCCCACACTGATGATCGCCGCAGCCATGCCCGAGGGGTGTACCGTTCAACAGCTTAACGAGGTTATGAAAATGATGGAGAACACGTTGAGCCAGTTCGATGAAATCGAAATGTTTCAGACGAGAATCTATGGATATAATTCCGGACATATCGAGGTTACTTTCAAGAAGGAGTTTGAACATGGCGGTTTCCTCTCCCATCTGAAGCAGATCGTTATTGGCAAGGCTGCCAACTATGGAGGGGCGACATGGAACGTATATGGGATCAATGATGCCAATTTTAACAATGCAACCTATTCGGAGTATAAAGAGCAGCGCATACTGTTGAACGGATATAATTACGATCAGCTGTACCGTTATGCTCAGGAGGTGGTTAAGAATCTGGAAAAGAACAAACGTGTCGAGGAGCCGGCGATTTATGGGCGGGTTGAGTGGAACAATGAACTCTCTCGCAACGAGTTTTATGTGGATTTGCACGCGGATGAAATGGCGCTGCAGCAGGTCGATATTTACAGGCTCTACAATAAGCTCCAACAGCAACTCTACCAACAGCAGATTACGACCTATTTCGATGGAGAAGCGGCGGTGCCCGTGTCGTTGGTTTCGTCCAAGCGCGACCGGTTCGACGTATGGCACATGAATCACGAGTACCAGATGATCGGAGATAAAGCGATCCGTTTTTCTGAATTGGGAGAGGTGGCCAAGCGGCGGACGGGTAACGACATTTACAAGCGGGATCAGCAATACTCGCTGTATGTGGCGTATAATTTTCTCGGAGCCGGAGAGTTGGCGGCGAGAGTCATCTGGGAGGAGGTGGATCGTCTCAATGAAGAGGTTCTTCCGGTCGGATTCAAAGCCTCTGTCGAGAGATATTACATGTCTTGGGGCAGCGGCAGGGACCGAAGTTACCTGCTTATCCTGTTGGTGATTGCGATTATATACTTTTTCTGTGCGATTCTGTTCGAATCGTTAAAGGAGCCGTTGATTATTCTCTCTTTGATTCCCATATCGTTTATCGGGGCCTTCCTGATATTCGCATGGACCGGATTCCCGTTCGATCAGGGTGGATTCGCCGGATTCGTCCTGCTCTGCGGAACGGTGGTCAATGCAGGAATCTACATCATCAACCAGTACAACATAACCTGCAAGGAAGAGCGGGGTCCTTCATTGAGAAATTATATCAAGTCTTATAATCACAAAATCATTCCGATCATGCTGACGATCCTCTCTTCGGTCTTGGGATTGATCCCGTTTTTGCTGGAGGGGCCGTCGGAAGTCTTTTGGTTCGCTTTCGCAGTTTGTACGATGGGGGGGACCGTCTGCTCGATTGTTGCGCTGATCTTTTTCCTCCCGTTGTTCGTGCCGATGGGAATAAAAAGTAGAAAAAGGAAAAAGGTATTGCCCAAGAACGAGATGCCGGAGCAAATAGGGATTTCAAAGAATGCATAAAAGAGAAGCGGTACGATGAATCATTTTATGTTCTCGTACCGCTTATGCTTGTTAGTAAAGCTGAATCGGAATTTACTTGTCTGTTATTCCGGATCTTTAAGTGTGTAGAACAGCAATACAGGATCGTCGTTTTCCATCAAACCTGTACCTATCTCTTTCATTAACTTTGTGTGTCTTTGATTTACATAACGTCTTTTAGAGTCTTCATGTAACCTAAAGGCTGGTACAACGGCTATGAACTGATCCTTATATGCAAAACGGACAGATCCTACATAAATTCCAAGAGCCGTAGAGGAGTTTTTACCTAAATAATAGCATTTTTTCGTCTCTTTTGAAAACAAAATTTTAGGGATGTTATTTCCCAATGGTTGGAAAATGGCAAAATGGTCGTTTTCTAAAAATTCGCCGTTAAAAAAAACTTCGTTGATTATATCTTCTTGTTTTTCCGGAGTCAGTTCTTTCCAAAAATTTGCGATTCCATCGACTGGGCTCAGGTCGATCCAATATTTGGGGATCATCCCTTCCGGAGTGACCTGATAGATCGTATCAGAATAAATGTGCGATGCATAGACTCGACTATTATTGAATTGCTTGACATTTGGTGTACAATAACTGCTTAATTCTTTGCTGAATTGATTCGGCATAAAACTTTTTTTGATCTGCATCGTTGTGTCCACGCAATAAAGAAGATCATTGTTGTGGGGATAAGACGCTAATCCCGGATCCTCTGTTCCCATACCATACGTTACTATTAATATATTCTCATCATCGAGATATTTTAATTCTCCAGCATATAATAATGGAAGAACTTTATGAAACAGGTAGTTCCCAGCCAAATCAAAATACAATATTTTTTTACCGTAATTATCTAAAACGGCGATTCGTTTCTGATCAGGAGTCAGAACAACGTCGGATATGGAAAGATATTCTTGGGGTCCTCGTCCATGACGGCTGATTACCGTTTGAATTTTCCCTTGACGATCGAATATGAAAATGGACTTAGCCAGATGACGATCCGCAACAATAATATGTTCGGGTGTAATAAGAAGGTTGTCTATTTCGCCTACCGGATGATCCTCCGTACTTTGCAGTTTTACATATTCGATTTTAGCTATTATGGAATCTAACGACGTATTATACTCTTTTGCACACATAATTGTATCCATTTGGGAGACTGTGTCTTGTTCCGACATTTTAATGCTATTGTCGCATGACTCGAATAACGACACTACAGAAAAAACAAAAATAATATATGTGTATTTTGCGAGTAATAATCTGATTTCCATGGCTTAAATTCTTGTTTGCTGTTTTTAGTCTTAGGAAATTTGTTGCTTATTCCGGATCTTTAAGTGTGTAGAACAGCAGCACGGGATTATCCTCATCAGTAAGACCCTCTTTGATCTCATTCCTCAATTCTACACCCGGAACGTCCGGACAAAATGTCAGGAACTGGAATGCTGGAATAACGGATATAAACTGATTTTTATCAGAAAATTCAGCGCTTAATACATACATCCCTAAAGCTGTTTGCGAACGAATATCTATATTATAACTCTTCTTTGTACTTTTATTAAATAATACCGGAAACATAATGTGGTCTTTTGCTAGAAAGAATAAAGCATAATCATCAGATTCTACGTATAAATTGCCTGAAAAAGTAGATCTTGCTTGATCTATCTTTTCACCAGACGCATCCTTCCCAAAATTGGCAACTCCATCAATCTCGGTCATGTCGATCCAATAACGAGGGAAAATCTCATCTGCGGTTACCTGATAAATCGTATCGCCAAAAGCTTTCCCGACATAGATGCGATCATCAAATCTCTTTTTATAGACAGGTGCAAAGTGGAACTTGTTGACATCGAAAGGATTTACGATAGCACTACTTTGAATTTGTAAAGTTGTATCGGTAA
>ERZ779896.308-NODE-308-length-67789-cov-12.853914_pt1 | contig 67789 bp, 100 predicted proteins | sample MGYA00511067_ERZ779896 | MGnify/ENA primary metagenome ERZ779896 (study PRJEB29588, sample SAMEA2161597) | human gut metagenome | biome: human gut; feature: human-associated habitat; material: faeces | place: Denmark | collected 2008/2010 ... | reverse complement strand
TTATCCAATACAGATGCCACTTGAGAGTAAATCTCAATGCCTTGTTCTGTTTGCAACATCTCGAATAACTCGTCTTCTTCAACCTCAAGAATTTCCTTGACGATTTCAGCTAAGAATTGACCTCGTGGCATCTCCAATGAGAAAATCAAGACATTATCCTTTGAGTCCATCAACCGATGTGCGGCAACCTTGGCTGCAAAGAATGATTTACCTTGGTTGGTATACGCACCAAGCAACACAATTTCCCTACGTTTGACACCATTAATAGCAAAATCCAAGGATGGAAATCCAAGGGGAACACCCTCTTGACCGATAAATGTCTTCATGTCTTCAAACGAGTCTTTAAAACCATGGACTTTTTCCCAAAGTTCTTCACTATTGGATGCGGTCACATCGAGATAATTTTTGACATCCTCAATGGTTCTATCCCATCGTTTTGCCAGCATGGTTGCAATATCAGCAAGCACCATTTTGTCGTTGACTGATTTGCAGAACCGAGATGCTTTTTTATATTGGTCTTCTTTCCTTGGATATTCTTCCAACAGAACATTTAAACAGGTAATATCTAGCGGTTCGGTCTCAAGAGAACCAATATCCACATTCTGAACTAATAAGTCGTTATAATCTTTACATTGTTTCTCCATTAGTCCTCCGATAGCGTAATTACGGTATTGGATTTCTTATGGTATTCATCGACATAATATTCATTGGTTTCACCATTAAATGTTACTTCCCAATATATATGGTCGTAATCTTCATGTGTTGACATAACCAATGCTTTGTGGTTTTTCAATGTTTTTGAGAACCAAACAATATTTAAGGAATTAAATACCTCGCTGATATATTGTATTCGTGCTATCGTTGATGTAAATGCAGCCATCGGAAATAATAAAGACCGAATAACTACTTGTTGACAATTATCAATAAATTTATTCATTACTATGTAACCTCCTGTGGTGTTCAATAATCTTCTTCCCAAGTTCGTAAACAATTGGAACAGACACGGAATTGCCAGCTTGTTTGTACAGTTGTGCGTTCGATTGTATCTTTGCACAGGTATCAAACTGGCTGTCGGTGAAGCCTTGTAGTCGCCAGAACTCTCTAGGGGTCAACTTGCGTATTACATTAGGATTGCGACTTAATAATATCTTTGGTTCAATACCACCGCCCTTGACACACGTCAAAGTTGGAGATAACCCATGTGGTGAATATATGCGACCTCGTTGTGGATTGCCACCAAAAGAAGTCGTATGGATTATGTTTCCGACTTGAACAATAGATTGTTCGCTTTGGTTTGGTCTGTATAAAATGTCTTCGGTACATCCGTTTCCAAGATGTCCGATAATGTACACCCTTTCACGGTTTTGTGGTAGTCCAAAGTCTTTCGTGTTGTACACACGCCAGAAGACATCATACCCTGCTTTGTCCATTTCAAACAATATTCCGTAGAACCCCCATCCGTTGTCGATGGATAATAAGTTCTTAACATTTTCAATGAACAACCATTTGGGTTTATGTTTTGTTTCATTCAATAACCTCATGACCTGATAAAATAAACCGCTCCGAGTATTTTCCATACCCTGTTTTAATCCTGCGATTGAGCAATCTTGACAAGGAAAACAAAAAGACCACAGGTCTGCATACGGCATCTCTGTACCGTTTAATGCACGAATATCTGGTGAAAACCAAAGATTATCCGTTGGATATAACGCACGGTATGATGCTTGTGCATATTTATCTTGTTCGCACCAACCAACGCATTCCATGCCAGCTTTGGTTAAGCCAGAGTGGACACCGCCGATACCAGCGAATAAATCAATGAATTTCATATAGACCTCCTGTGTTATATTTTAACGGTTTTTAACTTAGGTTTTATCTCATAACCAATACCACCATCAGCATCTCGAATAAACCGAACATCGACCAAGTGAGAAATGGCACTCACAGGCAGCTTACGCAATTCTTCTTCGGTATAATTCGATGCCAAGTACAGCAGAAATGCTGTGTCAAGACTCTTGCAAACACTTGTGGCAAACGCTCTTGTGACCCATTGTATCATATCCAAGCGTGGTTCGTCAACGTATAAATTGCGATTGCAAAACTTTGTAGATTTCAATTTGATATTTTTGGTCTGCGAATTACCTAACATAGTTAATATTTTCTGTTCTAGTGTCATTGAATCAACCCTTGTGTCTAGCATGGAATGTCTTCTATTTGGTAGAATGTATCGTGTAAAACAAGTCTACCATCTGCTTGCATCTCGTAATGCCCTAGTTTAAAATAAGCGTTATCATATGTGCGACTAAAGCCACCAAGTTGTTCATAACGATTATTTAACGCACAAAATTTCAAAAACATTTCTTGTTGTCCTGTGGTAAACTTACGAAGAACTTCTGGATACTTCTCAGGCTCATCTAAGAAATCATAAAAGTCTACACTATTGAAGCCGATGGTTTCATGAAAGACTTCATCTAAATGTTGTTCGTCATATCGTCCTAAAGCCATAGAAATAATATCGTATTTTTTATTATCTGCTTTTTCTTGAAGAATCAACTCAGACCACTTATGCTTGGCTGCACTTAGATGAAAAAACATATATTCAGGACTTTCGATATAATCCTCGTATTCTCCTGAGCATAACGCCAAAATGTAAACATCCATTATTAAACCACCTCCTAATCGTTATGACATTCACCTGTGTACCATTCTTGGTATTCGTCATTATCGTTTTCAATGTATACTATGAGGTTATCATTAAACAGATACGTAATCAAGTCTTTTTTAGACTTAAATAACGATGGGTTAATAATACCATAGCTTTCATGGTCGACATAACCATCTTGGTCGTTACATCGAATAATTTCACAACCAATGTCTTCGACCATTTCTTTTATGGTTTCATAATCAGTTGATTCATGTAGTTCTTCCGATGTATCTGCCATTTGTGTCAACAGGTACGAAAACTTTTCTTGTGGTGTACTCAATGGTCTACCATTCCAACCGAACTCACCAAGCCATTCATAAAATGTGTAACCTCGGTATTGGTCTGGTACCATATCAAGGCGATACATTGGATTACTAAAGTCACGTTCTTTGGTTGGTTGATACCAACGAGAACCACGCAAGATATATTCTGTTCCATACGCAAGAGAATGTGCAGATGAACTATTGGTTTCAAACACACCATTACGAATTAATTTCATACTTGTTTACCTCCAAAGCAACTGTCCAGTCGGATGCTTGTGTATCATCTACTGTTGGTATATAAACGCTTTTTAACTTGTTATCAATCAACAGATAACTTAAGTGATAACAACCGTCACCATCCTTAAGGACATCATAAATTAAATACACGCCATCTTTCCAAGATTTACGTCTTACGCATTTATATCTGGAATTACACCAATACATTGCTGTACGATAATCAACCGTTTCTTTTGGAGTATCAACCCAACTTTGCATTTCATCAGAATTATCATTCTCAATATGAATTACAATATCGTTGTTAAACAAATATGTCAACAAGTCGTATTTTGTTTTAAACATATCTTTTGTAACTATATCATACGACTGATGATTAATCTCTGCATCAACCTTACTAGAGTCACCGTATTCTTCTGGTAGATTGACAACAATATCTAATCCGTTTAACCATTGTATCACTTGTTTGAAAAATGGGTCTTCTTTAATGACACCCCAAGTTTTATACTGGTAAACGGACGACATTAGATAACTTAGCTTTTCTGCTGGAGAAGATAACACGTCAAATCCCCAACCGTATTCATCAAAGTATAAAGGCATATACGAATACATTTCGTATTCCTTTGGTTTCTTTGTTAGATGCAACTCTTTTATGGCAAAACATAAGTCGTCTTTTGGTTTGTAATTGTAATCACGCAAGACTGTGTTTTTGTATGCCAACGAATGTGCAGAACTGGAGTTTGTTTCAAAAACTCCGTTGCGTATTAATTTCATTTGTTTTCCTCCTAGTATTCAGCGTTTACCTCGATGGAACGAATGTCAATAATTAAATCATCATCAAACAAGTATTCATACAAGTCTGCTGGTCGTTGAAACATTTCTTCTGACACCATATGTTGTGATGGTATTTCTCCGACATAATCACCAAGAATATCAAACTCTGGTTCTTTTAATTCAATACCAATGTCAGATAACCACCGCTTTACCTTTAGATAGAACTCATCTCTAAACGCAATATCAAAAGTACATTCTTTATAAACATCTGTCAACAAGAACCATAGCTTGTCTTGTGAATTACATAACTTTTGTTCTTCTTTCAAATAGTTATAAAATCTTGTAGTCCATACAACATTATCAAACATTGGTGTATACCCAAGTTCCCCATATATGTCTGTAATGGTTGCATCTATTGGCGTTTTCTTTTGTAATCGCCCGACAATTGCCATTGAATGACAAGAAGAACTATTGGTTTCAAACACGCCTGTTCTAATAAGTATCATGCGACACCTCCTGTGCTTCGCAACATTGAAAATACGAACGTAAATCGGTTTCACAAAAGTGCTTGATGTTATTCCGTGTACGACTAGATGGAGCAAAGTATTGTTCTACCGCATTGATGTACATGGAATGTTCGCCTTGGTAAAACGATTTGTATTCTTCATCTGTAATTTTACCACGGATTTCTAATTGTTGCAACCCCAAGTTATCAAAAGATACAATGTCAAATATTTTTGTTAATTGCATAATATGGGATTTCCATTGCTTGTGTTCTGGTGTATCCAATTTAACTTTACCACGGTTGAAACCAAAGTCTTTTTCACCCAAGACCAATAACTTGTGGTACTTCACAGATAGCTCTTTTATATCGTCAAAATTGTCAATACCGTTGATTACATGAATAACCGTGTGTGGATAATCAGCAATCCAATCTGGTAGCGATAAACACCCCTGTAACGAGCGATATGAGATGCCAAGACCAAACACATAGGGAAATAATTGTTTTAACCCTGTGTCACCAAATTCTGTAATATAACGCTCGTTCATTGTAATGTTTACAACCAACCCAAGTTTCCATAAGTTCTTAACGAATTGGATTAAATCAGGTGTTACTTCATTGACACCTAAGGCAATCTCAGTCCCTCTAGGGAGGTTTGCATCTATTAAAACCTGTTGTAGAATACCATAGTGACATTCTTGTCCATTCACTAAGGCAGACTCGTGACAAAATACACAAGTAGATTTTTGCGTTACCGTGTTATAACCATATGGACATTGTGTAGATACACGAATATCAATATTGAGTGGTGTCTGTAATGTCAATGGTTCGTTATCTGGATATTCGATAATGCGAGTGCCATCTCTTAAGTCAAGCCAAATATTGGCATTTCCGTTTGTATATTTCATGATTTTTCTCCTGTAATAAATCAGCCAATGTATTTATCGTTAATCTCAAATAGACTATGTGGTGTAACATCAATGTTATAACCTTTGTACTTAACCAACACCATAGCAACCAAAGCAGTAACCATTCGGCATACACTTAGTATGCCAAAGATGCCAATCGTTAAGGCAATCAATGTTGGTTGTTGCATATTTAACACCAACAGTAAAATCACATATAGTGTCCAATAGATTACACGGAATGTAAATACTGGGTGTTGTTCAATTAGATTTTTCATTTATTTTCTCCTGTTTTAATACAAATTCGCCCCATTGTTGTGCCATCGCATCTGCCATGCCCTGAAATGTCTTAGAGCGTAATCGTCTGCGTTCTTCAGCAGATTTTGTTTCGGTTAATGCATCTGAAATCCACTTTTGCATACGTTTGCCACTTTTGAAAGTCAAAGTCTCGCCCTCGTCTACGACATTCGTTGGTTGCAAAAGGGGTAACCCCTTAAGCCACAAACACGTTGTTTTCCGTGCTTGGTCGCCAAACATAAACGGTTGAACGATTTGGTCTGGCTTGCGGTATCTCGTTGACATAACACCAACAGGGTTTTCTACCGCAATATAATCAATGTTTGCGTTCATAAGTGCCATAAAGAAGTTTGCACCATCTTGTTGGTCTTTCTTGCGATTTGGGAACTTTGGATGTGGTCTACGTTGTTCAATCGGTAGATGTTTATCCTCAGGATGATAATACCATTTTGCACCACTAGATGTCAAGTATGTACACGGTGGATGAGCAATCATTAAATCCCAATGGTCAACAAACACTGGATTACCACTTTGAGTAACACCACCTGCCTTGGCGATTACATCTAATGCATCACCCAAGAGATGCCACTCTGGATGTCCACCAGAGCACTCAACCAAGTCACAGCTATAGGCATTAAACCCAAGTTTTCTAAAGGCTGCACAAACGGTTTGAGACTCTTCGCATGCAATCAATACATTCATTAGAACTCAACCTCCTGTAAATCACAAGGCATAATAACAAAAGATGTTTCTCTAAGTGTGTCTAATGTCAAGTATTTGACACCATCTTTTTCCACAGCCATCTTATCCCATGTTTTATCATAAGAGTCGTCTACGAACAGGTCTTCAAAAGCAATAGCTAATGTTGTATTTTTTGTGACCTTAGCAGGTTCTTCGTATTCTACCTCTTCAATGTCTTCTGGCTCATAAATAAAACCAAGTCTTTTAACAGCACTCAGAGGTAGATAATTGATTCCCCCAACAGTAATAACATGTTCTGCCATTCTACCACAGCAATAATCGTTTTCCCCAAATAAGTTTTCAACTTTACATACTAGCATAATTATTCCCCCTGTTTCGGATACTTAACAACACGCACATTTAATTCTGGTGCGTACTTATTAATGTCTTCTCGTGTCTTTAACAATGCCTTACGACCTGTGGCATCGCACTCTGGATTATCAACAGCTAATGCGAATGTAATATCTCCATTATATCGCTTTTGCAACTCCCAGAGTAGACCGATTTGGTCTTTAGTCAAGCGACCACCAAGATACCCAACGCATGGTACACCTTGTTGATGTGCTGACATAACATCGAGATAACCCTCGGCAACATGCAGTACACCGTTTGGTTTTAACATTTTGATGGCTCGATGATAATTAAACAGCAGTTGACGTTTGATGAATACATCGTCTTCTCTTGTATTTTTATATTTTGGTTCATTGGTTTCTTCGAGTCGTCTCTTGGAGAATCCAACGATACGACCATAGGCATCTTGAATTGGGATTACAATCCCAGAAGATTGCACACCCAAGAAACCACCAGCATCATAGCCAATCAAGAACTCGTCTAGGACTGCATCATTGATACCTCGCTTGATATTCATGTATTCACGAACGGCATCAACGGCTTTATGATACTTCATGGCAACCTTAGTGTTTTGACCTACGATGCTTTTCTGTTTCTGATACGTTGGGTCGTCTGTAGATACCTCGTATTTTTCTGCCAAGGCTTCAACCGCTTGATAGAACGGAAGACCCTCTACTTCTGCATAGAAACCAATGGCATCACCAGATGAGCCACATCGGTGACAATAGTATCGGTCACCCAAGATACAGAACTCTGTTGGGTTATCCCCATGACAAATAGGACATGTTCCTCGTGGCACTTTACCGCCATTTCGTGATAACGTGGTGTATTCTTCCACGAGTTCTTGTATATCGATTTTATACTTTAGTGTTGAGATTGTGTTCATACCAACTGTATTCCTCCTGTAGTTTTTTAATCAAAGTATTCATCTCATAATCTATTGTATCATCAAAACAACACTTTAGCAAGTATAATGTGTTAACTAGTTCTCTCACAGGGACAGGCTTATTGTCTCTGACTTCTATAAGCGGTAGATACTCACTAATCGGTTCAACGTGTGTAATGAATTTTGGGTTTACCGAACAGTTGCGAACCACTCGTTCACGGTCAACCAAATACAGTTCTTCAAATGGACTGTATGGGTTTTCCACATGCTCTAACACACTCAATAATTGTTGATACGATGTTTCAATACTACGGACAATCTCATCAGCATTATCAAAAGAACCTTTGATGGTTGCTCTGCGTTTATTGATAAATTGAGACACAGGCATTTGTTTATGTGTCATAGCAGACTTTTCACTAAGATAACAAAAGTCTTTATGTCTAAGGGATGTTAAGTACTCTCCATTAGATAGAATTAATAAACCGTCATTTGTTGGTTGTATTGTTTGATACCCATGTTCATAAATTAGCTCCATCAACTTTATTAAATTCTTTCGTATATCCAGTGAATACAATAAATGAAAGTATCTCAAGTTGTTTTCAATCTTCATGTTACCCCCAATAGTTTAAATCTGACATTTCCCATATCTCAAGCTCTGTCTCTGGATGTGGCTTGCGAATAATAAATATAAACGTCTCGTTCTTCATGTAGTCAAAGATAAACAAATATGAACGCTTATCTCTTTGATATGAGCCAAAGCCAATATGTTCGATATTCCAATTTCGTGCAAAAGGGTTTTGTTCTTCTTCAAATACAACCCTGAGTGCATTACCGACTAACTGATAATCAAATTGTTTATGAGTATCTGCAATAGAGTCTAATTGGAGAAACACTTCTTCTTTATCTGCTGTTTTTAGCTTGGCTAGATATTTGTGACTATTAAGTCTAGTGAAGAATGTATTCATGTTTATGTCTTCAATTTTTCTCTTTGGCGTTGGTTTCTTTTTGTTAACAACCAAGAACCCTAGTTGGTTAACTCTACGCATTGTCGTCTAACCATTTCTTAATGTCAAACTGTTTACGTTCTCTAACGGTTGTGTTTGTATTAGCTTTTGCGAATTGAACTGCATTTAACTCGTTTGCCTTAATGAACAAGTCGGTTAAAGACATCTCTTTATATTCCAACGAGTTCATATATTTATGTAACTTCAACATAGAGTTTTCGTCAATCTGCATAAAGAATGAGCGAACTTTAAAGAACTCAGATGTTGGTTTGTTATTCTTGAACGCACCATTTTTGGTACACTTTTTAAAGTATTGCATGGCAAGTGTCCATGCTTTTTTCTTTGGTTCTTGTTTTTCAAAGTCGGTTGCCATGGTGTTCCTCCTGTCGGTTAAATGGTTTGTTTCTGACTTATTGTACCATCATTATAGCATACCTGTATTGCCAAGTCAAGGAAGTTTTTGTCTGACTAAGAAAAATACAATCGGCTTGCCGATTATTGCGAAGCAATTCATATGGTTTTTCGTGTATCTTATGTTATTCGAACGTAGTGAGAATACATAAGATACCAAACAAGTATTCCACTACTGTATGAAAACCTTAAGTAGAAAAACAGAGAGTGAAAACATATGTATGGGGAACAGCAGTTTTAAGACCAAAGTATTAATAACCAAGGTATGAACAACCAATGTATTCCATACCAATGTTTTAATCCAAAGGTATTCATACACAAGTATACTTATGTATTAATACACAGGTATATTCTTATGTATTAATACATAGGTTTGATAGGGTATCACAAAAGTCTAAATTTGTCAAGGATAAATATCACACTTTTACACAAAATTTTAGACAAAAATACAACATTATTTGAACGCCAAAATACCCAAGCCGTATTTGACTTGGGTTGATTTTGGTTCTCAATATTTGGTTTTAATTAAAATGGAATGTCTTCAGAGTTATCAAATGTTTCTGCCATTGGAGAGCCACCAAAGGATTGAACACTATCGGATGCAGAACCACCGAACGCACCACCAGAGCCACCTGTGATTAAGTCGATGATTTGAATACCCTTGAGTTTGAGTGACACACCGTACATCGTTGGTGTTTCATACGGTCTTGCACCGAGCCACAAAGCAACTTTAGAGCCTTTCCAAATTTGTGTTTTGGTGTCCATTGGTTTTTTATTACCATCGACTAATTGGATGATGTTCTCATGAACTTGACCGTTTTTGTCAGTAAACTCAGTCTTAGTAGTCGCCTTGAGTTGCCATCCGTACTGTTTGGATTTAGTCAATGGGAACTTAGGTCTATCAACCTCTTTTTCTTCGTCTACACGAGAGTCATGGGTTTCAGATTGCTCCCAGATGTCCATCAACTGTTGTTGTAACGCTTTGGCATCTGTATCATCCAGTTTAATTGTAATGGTATATTTGTTTTGACCCATGTAGTCGTCAACGACACCATTAATCTTACAGAATACAGACTCACCAACAGGAGTCACAACATCCACGATTTTTTCGTTTACTTTTGCCATATGCTTTTGTTCCTTTCCATGCGGAAAAATACTTTTGAAGTTCAATCAACTTCACTTGCAATTATACACCACTTGTGATATAATGTCAATAACGAATAAAAATGTTTTCAAACAGGAGGTAAAAATATGGCAGACAACTTTATTCACTTGCATCTGCACTCACAGTTTTCAAACTATGGGATGAAAGATGCAATTAGTTCTGTGGATGGCATCATTAAGCGTGTACACGAACTTGGACAACGAGGGTTTGCACTTACAGACCATAACGGTTGTTCAGGCTTGATTGATACATATGTGCATCTACAGAAATACAACAAGAAACATGGCACAGATTTGAAACTTGTGATGGGGTCTGAGTTATATTATACATATGACGTACACATCAAAGATAAGTCATATAATCATATCTTGTTTCTTGCGAAAAATCAAGTCGGACTTGAGAACTTATTTAAGCTAACAAGTGAAGCTCATAAACACTATTATTACAAGTCAAGATGTGACCTAGAGTTGATACGCAAATATTCACAGGGTTTAATCTGTACATCGGCATGCATGGGTGGATGGCTTAAGGGTGATAACCGTGAGTCTTTAATTCCGCAGTTCAAAGACATTTTTGGTGACGACTTATATTTTGAAATCCATACATATCAACATGAAGACCAAAAGCGTTTTAATGCAATGGTTGCAGAAATGGGTGCAAAATATGATGTACCATTGATTGCCGCTTGTGACTCTCATTATGTGTATGAAGAAGATTACGCTTTACATAAGGCGTTTCGTGGTCGTTCACAAGATGATGATGAAGACCAATACTATGCAAGCAATGACTTCTTTATTCAATCGGAAGCACAGGTGTTTGACCGTCTATATCCACAATTTGGTGTTGATATGGTTGAAGACATGGTGAAGAACACCAATATTATTTTTGACACATGTAATACACAGGTTGATTTCAACTTGGATGTCTATCCAAAGTATGTTAAAGATGGCGATGTCAAACCTGTATTTCTTAATGCGTTGAGACAGGGGTATAAACAAAAGATTTTAAATCAGGTAACACCAGAATTTAAAAAGCGTGTTGACGAACGTGTTCCACATGAGATTGATATTTTGGAGCAAGTTGGATACATGGACTATCTGTTGATTACCAAAGATATTCTCGATGCTTGTCGTGAACGTGATATTCCAGTTGGACATGGTCGTGGTTCGGTCGGAGGATGTGAGTGTGCATATTTACTCGATATTACATCTTTGGATGCTATTACAAACAACTTGTATTTTGAACGGTTTGCAAACCCCAATCGTGTATCACCCCCAGACGTTGACAACGATTGCTCTAAGGTAAGACGAGGAGAAGTTATTCAATATCTTGAAGAAAAATACAAATATGTCTATCAATGTCGTACATTTTCATACATGAAAGCATCTGGAGCATTAAAAGAAGCTGCACGATGTCTAGGCGTAGACCATACTATTGCAGATGCCTATTCAAAGAAAATCAAGGATGTATCTTTTGACGATGATGAAGATTTCCATGATAACGACCTTGAGTATGCAAAACTTGATTATGTAAATGATGGTAAACATCAAGAGATGTTTGCTCTAGCAAAGCAATTAGTAGGTATTATGACTGGCTTTGGGAAACACGCATCGGCAGTCATTGTTTCAAACCAAGATATTACCAAGTATTGCTCACTAGAGATGCAAAAGAACTCACAAACTAAAGAAGAAACCTTTGTGGCATCCACAAACTTTAAACATTTAGAGTCTATGGGTTTTCTAAAAGAGGATATTCTTGGTCTTAGAACCTTGGATGTAATCAATGATTGTGTAACGATGGCTGGTGTCAAAAACAGTCTTGACTTGGCAAAATTACCTTGGGATGATAAACCTACGTTAGACTTGCTGTGTAAAGGTGATACACTTGGAGTATTCCAAATGAAATCACAAGGAATGGTAAGAACTCTTAAAAGTATTGCCCCAAAGAACTTTGTCGATTTAATCGCTGTGGTTGCCTTGTATAGACCAGCGTGTATTTTAACAGGCATGTTAGATGAGTATATTGAACGCCGTAATGGTAAGCCGTTTGAGTACTTAGATGAACGGTTAAAAGAACCATTAGGTGAAACATATGGTATCATGGTGTTCCAAGAACAAATTATGCGTGTGTGTCAGATTATCGCTGGATATTCAATGGCGGAAGCAGATACGGTAAGACGTGCGGTTGGTAAAAAAGACCACGATTTAATGCAAGAGATTACGGCGGAATTTGTTGACCGTGCGGTTGCGAATGGTACAGATAAAGATGTGGCGAAACAAATTTTAGACATGATTATTGCAGCCGCAAGCTATGGATTTAATAAGGCTCATTCTCAGTCTTATGGCTACATGGCATACATAACGGCATACTTAAAGGCTCACTATCCGTTGGAATTTTATGTTGCAACCATCAATTCCGAGGATGGCAATCAAGAGAAAATCTTGCCGTACATCCAAGAGATGCAACGTAAGGGCATCAAGATATTACCACCTGATTTACGCCACAGTCAACGTGAATGGACAGTCGAAGATGGTTCTGTGCGTGTCGGTCTTGCATACATCAAAGGTATCAATAAGATTGAAAAACCACAAGAATACACAATAGATGCCATCTTTAGTAAATACACTAAGTTACAACTACAGGGTTTAGTCGGAAGTGGTGCATTAGATTTCTTGGGTGATACTCATGAACTCATGGCGTTAATCCCAGAGTATAAGTCTTACGATAAAGACCGCAAGAACGCATTGGATAAAATACATGAGTGGCAATCCAAGTTACAACAGCATGAAGACATCATGTATACAAACGATGGTTTGTTTTCTGACAAGGAATTAAAATCCTTGGATAAAAAGAAACAGAACATCGAAAAGAAAATCCAAGAATGGACAGACAAGTATAACTCTATAATGCTCATAGAACGCCCAAATTTGAGCTCTAAGGTGCCTGTGGTATCTCTTAGGTATGAATACCTTGGGTGCACTTTTGAAGACCCTCTGGGGGCATATAACACGAATTTGGCAAACGGTCGTGATGTCAAGGCGATTATTGTGTCTGATTTCAAACAAAAGACAACCAAGGCAGGCAAACCTATGGCTTACGTGTTTGACCATGTCGGTAACAAATATGTTATGTGGTCGAATTACTTGGTTAAGTTACAGGTCGGTACAGGATATTATATCCAAGTGCGTGGCGACACAATCACAAAGGTTAAGCCATTGGAATTAAAACAAAATAACGCTTAAAACGCAAAAAATGGGGAGTATACCAATTACGGTATACTCCCCATTTGTATTATGTAGAATATTTAGTAGACAATATCGGACATCCACTCTTGTCCGCTAGAGAGATGAAGAAGACCACCTCCGCTAACCCTTGGCGATTTTGTACACAAGGGCAGTTCCAAGAACAATGTTTAAAATTTTACTGTTGCGGTTCTGTTGTTGTGCTTTCTTGATTATCTCTTTTTGCTGATTCAAGTATATTTCTGCTTTCTCTAATGATAGCCTTTGCTCTTGCAGCATCTGTTCTTGCTGCCTTAACGAGTTCTGTGCTTCTATCAATAGCTGCCGCTGTTCCTCTAGTTGCTTCAAGGCTTCGAGTAACGCTTGTTGTGACTCGTTCGTTGACATCTTGGCTATGTTCAACTGCTGTTCTAATTCGTTGATTGTATTCAACTGACTGTCTATTGTATTCTCCAGCGTGTCGAAGTTCTTCATTAGCACGTTGTATTGGCTTTGTGTCAATACGACTGTCTGCTCTGATGTAGCTCCAGATACAGATGGCACACATAAGAATAATCCCAAGAATAATAATACCGTTACGCTTTGGATTCGACATAATGTATGTTCTAATATTTTCATTCATCGTATCTCCTGTGGTTGAGGTGGCACAAGTGTGCCACGCTCGTATTCAAGGTTCTCTAATGTTGAAATCTTTTGTTTTAACGACTCTCTTTCTTGCTTTGTCACTTGCAGTTGTATTCGTGTGACTTGCAACTCTTGTTCAGTTTCTTGTAATTGTTTCTCGTGTGTATGTATACCACTAAACAGTAGATACACACACACGAATAAACCAATTAAACATATCGAAAAAACCGTACCAACCGTTTTCCATAATGGTGGTTTTGCAATATGGTATCTCATAGGCTAATACCCCATTCATTACTGGCGATGAATCGTGCGTTACCACGGATTTGGTCTCCACCAGACCATGGTTGTTCGTTCTCACGCAATACCCATAAATCCCATCGTTCGCATGTTGAGTCTGGCCCATAGGTATTATTTGGGTATGGTGTTGGGTCGTTATAATACAAGTCCATACCATCTTTATTATCTGCGGCTTCAGCATGTGTCATTACGTGCTGGATGTCTAAAGGAATACCGATTTGGACACATAATAGTGCCACCAACCAACTGAGGGCATAGATTTGTTTTTCAGTCGGTGGTTCTGTACCCATGTTTGTTGGATTAATAGCATCGAAACAACCGTTCAAAGTGATACCGATTGCACGACCGTTTCGCATATATGTATGGTCTCGGTGTTCCGTAAAGTCGTCAACATCGGTATACATGTTGCCATCTTTGTCGATACAGATGTGGTATTTATCGGTATGACTTTGGTTGTAATGACCAGCAGACCAGTGCAAGTAGATGTGGTCGATATAGCCTTGTGCATTTGTTGCCATCTCCATTAATTCGTCTTTTGTTAATTGTCTCATTTCGTATCACCCATTTCATTACTAGTTATAACATTATTTTGTTGTGGCTGTCTTGCGTGTGCTTTTGCATCTAATTCGTCTGACTCACCATTACCGTCTGAGTCAATTAAAGCAACACCGTACGCAAGAAGTCCTGTTACAGTTTGTGTAGAGAAGATAACGGAAACAAACAATCGCAGTTCCGTTAAGAGAGACACGAGAATATTTACGTTTAGTCCGATGTGCATCGCATAGATTGCATATAACCATACAATCAAGTAAATGAATATCGGAACAAAACTGGTTGTAATTACAAATTTTACGAATTGTAGAGAACGAATATTCCCATGGGTTTCTCTCAATCGACCCCAGTATTCCTTGGCTTTAGAAAATATTGTGTCCATTGATTACCTCCGAGAGTATTCTTCCAAGGCATCAATGCGTTGTCCAATATGTTTTATATCACTTTCCATTCCACTAAGTTTGATGGACATGTTGTATCGGTCAGCACGACCTGCTTCAATGTCTTTCAAGATAGCGGCAATAGTTGTGCTTAAATTGTCAATAGAGACTTTTAATGGGGAAATAATCATGACTTTAAAAACAAAGCCAATGAAACTTCCAACAAACACAAGTATGCCACATATCAAAGAAATCATTGTTAATAGTTCCATTGATTGCCTTTCTTATTAAAAAATAAAGGGAGACGGTAGTGTCTCCCATGTTGTATTATAAGCTGTCAGAGGATTCTAAAATTGTATTGTTTCTATATCTGTAGATAACGTAGTATGGAGTTTGTTTTACAAAGAATACATTAGAAGTGCCAACTTGTAAAGCCTTTCCAATATAGTCTTTTGATTTGTTATCAGATGTAGATACTTGACTAAAGAACCTTTCTTCGTCTCGTCCATATCCTTGTGCCTGATAATAAGAGAAATCTAATTTAAGATTAACCCCATGTCCAATGCCTTTAGCAATATTTTGGAAAGATGAGTTAGAATAAGGAGTCCACATTTGGCTAGTGAGTGCATCATCTATGATTAAGGTGTCAATATCGCTAACCTTAGTCTTAACATAGTTTTTGATTTTTTGGAACTCACTTTGACCAAGCGTTGGTTGATTGTTTTTGTCGCCAACATGATTCAACTCAACAACTTTATTGTTGTAGATTGAAACACTTACTTTGTCGCTACCACCTAAGCTGAGCTCTTTTGTCTCAACTAAAGAGCCTTTATCAAATACAGCGTTTAAATTACCAAAGGCAATACTAATATCTGAAATGTGATTATCAAGATACCCAAAATATCCAGCCGTATATGAGTCTCCAGCATTAGAGCTTGAAACAGATACATTTGCAAGTCCATCTGAATTAAATTCAACAGTTTTATTATCAATTTTTACTTTAAAGTGTGGTTCGCCACTAAGAGTAAAGTTTGGATTTCCAACTAATAATGTTGACTGTAAAGCTATTGGTTTATAATTTGTTCGTGGCATTGGTTTGCCCCAGTTAGAAATAACTGCTGAGAGAACAGAGTCAACAGTAGAGTCGTCACACCAAATGTTATTCTCCAACAGTTTATTTCGTGCTTGTTCCGCTGTAGATGGTTTACCACCTCTTAAGCTGTCAAGCCATTCTCGTTCAGTACCAACGAATCCATTACGGACTGCCACACGGTATGCATCATCGCCGTCACGACCATCATGACCATCTGTGCCGTCACGACCAGCCTTACCCTCAAAGTTTGGGATAGCAACATTGACCTGTATAGGGTCAACCAAAGAAATTTTTGTAATAGTATCGTCTGCCATAGTTTATCTCCTGTAAAAAAAATTAATGCATAGAAATGTCATGGATAATCTCGATGTCACCCATACAAACTTTATAGGACTTATTATCTTTAAGAAGAAACACATCATATTTACCCTTGCGTATTCGTTCATCAATACCAAGAGTTACGTCATATCCAATTTGTACCAAGACTTGATTGCCACTAATCGAACACATTGCCGTGCACAAGACATTATTTTTCATGTCTCTAATTTTGCATACCGCAGATGCATCGTCTAGTGTAAAATCAGGGTTTTGACTGTTGATGATATACAGACGTTCCCAATCAGCACCAGTATGTAATGTCTCAGGTACATCAATCACATAGTTGATATTAATCACCTGCCTTTATTAGACTTAATACCACAGTTATCCACCCAGATATTGTATGCTCAAATGATGTGCTGTTGTTTTTACAATAGGCAATACCATCTGAGTTGATACCAACGAGATAATCAGAGCCACGATACAATGGAAACTCTGGAGCTTTAACAATCGCACCAACATTTGGAGAATTAAATCTGTCGTCTGCCATTTGAAATGATACGATTGTTGCTCTATATTTAGAACTTGGGTATTCTTCCGTATAAACGGCATCCCCATGCTTAATCCTGAAGATTAATGCCTGAGAAGAACCACCTGTGTTGTCTGACGGTTCTACAGGATTAATCTCAGGTGTTTCAATCACATAGGGTTTAATCTCGCCGTTTACCAACTGAATTTCCCATGTGTTATAGAACTGTTCGGTTTCAATAGCTGTTGTTCCATCAATGTGTACTTCAATTGGTGAAGAACACACGCATAAACCTGTATTGTTGTCGAATATATAAAACATATGTTGTTACCCTTTCTTGCCAATCACGAGGACATAAAGAACACCTAAAGCAATCCAATCTGTATCTCTGTCGCCACGATTACTGTAGTGTGTAGTCGTTGTCCAAGTGCTTTGGCAAACCGCTCTTCTATTTTGTAAACCAATAATGGTACTTAAATCTTTAGCACCATATTGGGAGTAAACCCATGGTTGTTGCCCTTGTAGATATATAGTACACCAGTTTATTTTTCTGTTTTGTGCAGCATCGTATCGTTTACGACCATCGTAATCACCAGCATTACTATTGTATTTTTCTGTAATGTTATACCCAATTGGTACATATATACACTCGTTGACACTATAATTGCCAATCGGTGGTACATCTTGACCGTGAGCCACAGTAAGAATTGCATAGTCAATATTCTTGACTTTAAATCCAGCGTTTATAATCGAGTCAGCACTAATAGTTGAGCCTGTGATATTAGCACCACGGATATTACCATCTGGGTCTACAGAGAATGTTCCATTGTCATTCTTGATTGTAGAACTTACGATTGTACCACTATGGACATTTCCTAGGTTTGCACTAATGGCACTAAGGGAGTCAGCTTTGATTTTGTCAGCGGTTACTGCATTAGCTTGTAACATCTTATCGGTAATAATATTATCGTCAAACTTGGCTTTGCCTGTAACGTGTAACAATCGACCATCAATCAATGTGCCTGCGGAAGACAAATTAATTTTCGACACTAGCTTGTCGCCTGTCAAGTTTTCTTCAACTTTTAGTTGAATAGCACTAGCAGTTTGTGTCAATTGAGAAGACATCTCACTTTTAGCATCGTCAATCTTCTTTTGTACACTTGAGGAGATACCATCCACAGTCTGAACCATTTGTGTCACACGACCATCAATAGCGTTAACTTGAGTTAAAATCCCATTTTTAGACTGTGTGATTTCAGACCGTAAAGTATTTTCTGTGTTTGAAATCTTGGTTGTATTTGCGGTTACATCATTTTTAATGCCATCCACTTTATCACTAAGGTTAGACATAAAATCTTCAATCGTGGTTAAGCCAAGAGCTTCTCTATCGAGCATCTCTGCATCAATAGTCGCTTTTACTTGAACTGTTTGTTCAGGAGAAAATTCTCCAAGTCCAAAGTAATCTTCAAAAGCAACAGACACGTTATATAAACCACCATCGCTATTGTATACAAACAGGGGTTCTTTAGTTCTGTAGTCTGTACTGTCAATACGAACAACGGCTTCGCAACCTTTTGGAATCGCATTGTAGTTTACTCTAAAGGATTGCAAGAATGATTTAATCGTTACAGATGGAGCGGTTGGTTTCGGTAGATTATACCCATACTTAGTAGGAGCACTATAGACTTCCTCTGAGTTAACTGCGTAGACCCAAACAGTACCATTCCGACCAATTCGGCTTAAGTCAATTTCTCCGCTGATTTCCGATGTCATTAGCAATAGATTATCTGTAGACAAAGAATCAGACGAACGTACTTCATATCGGTCTATATCTGCGGTTGTCACACGTTTCCATGAGATGGTTGCATTTTCCTTAGTAAAACGAATCACAACATTCTCTGGGGCAGATGGGTTACCAACCTTAGGAACAATCGTATGAGTGTATGTTACCATAGACTCTTCATGTGGCAACTCTTTAGAATCATACGGTATAATCCTGAAATTAACTTTGTCATTTTTCTTGAGTCCAATCACAGGCATAATACCATGACTAATACCATAGACTTTCCAATCACCAAGTACACCATCACGTTCAATCTGAACTGAGACCTGTGAATATCCATAATTGATGTCGTTTGGTTCTGTAAACACAAGCATAGCATCATATGTTGGGATACCATTAACTTTTTGTCTATAGACTTGTTCAACAGATACATTCTCTACAGGCTTTACAGTTTCAGGTGTTAAATTAATCTCTTTAGAATTATTACCTGTAGGAGCGAATACTTTAAGAGATGCACCAAAGGCATCGTCATAAATTGATGGGTTATATTGTTTAGCAGAAATCTCAAACGTACCATCTTCTTCTTTCATTTCAACGATACGTACTTGTTGATTTTCAAACAAAGTTTGTTTTTCGCCATTTTCATCAATGTATGTTTTTGTGACTGTTACAACATCTCCAGCTTCAAGGTGAGATGCCATAAGACCTGTCTTAAATGTTACTGTAATTGGACACAAGCGAATAATATCTCGTGCGATTTTCCCAAGTCGTAAACATTGGGTTTGTCTGCGGACACCCTTGAACTCAATGTCTTGCTCTACAGGACGACCAATGCCAATCGGTGGTGGTAATTGGTTTGTTGCATCTTCAACGATTAATTTAACAGCAGTATAATCCAATGCAGGTTCCACATAAGTTAAATTAAACTTGTTTGGACTTTGTTCGATGGATGCACCTTTGTAAGATAACGAGTTTTCAACGATATTATCATCATTAAATGCATACACAGGTGTTTCCAATCGCTCACACCGTAGTTTGATTTTATTGTTTGAGAATACAACAAAACCAAGGAATGAATTTAAGATTGACTGCATGTTTTCTAAATGAGATTTTGTTTCATTAAGAATTATATCAAGCTCATATCGTTTTTCTGATTTCTTTACACCGTATGGGTCGTTATATGTAATTACTTCGTCACAATAATTTGCAACATCTGTGAACGACTCCATATCAAGAACCTCTGGTGTAATGTATTTACCAGCACCATAGACATCATTTGTTAAGTAATCATACAAGCATACCGCTGGGTTTTTAGAATACTCAGTTTTGCCTGTACGCCAATCATATACCTTGCGACCACGCACAATAGCCGTAATCGTTGGATTGCCTGCACCCATTTTATCGGTATAACGTAAGTCTGCAACCATATAGGCAATATTTGGATAACCACCTGTTGTTTTGTAAGTCGATGGAGCTTCCGCATCGTGTTTCCCATCGTATAATACAACAGTACTTTCTTTGGCATCTTGCTCACCGTTTGTTGTAAAGAAAACGTCCTTTTTATAACAAGGTAGAATATCTGTTGTTTGTATCTTGTTCGGTGAATCTTGACAAATTACAGGGTCTACAAGTTCCCATCCGTCTTTTTGTAAGTCGGATAAATATGTATCACCCAAGATAATCTGATAGACTTTACCAAACGTATTACACGCAAGAGAATACTTATCGTCAATCTTAGTATTATCTTCTGTTAAGAAAATGTATGTTTCTTTGCCGTTTGCTTTGAGTACCAACTTAGGGTATTTATTAAAGTCTTTATAGTCAATATCGTCTTGATAAATGGATTGTTGTGATGTAGATGGTAATTGTACTAGACCTCTAAAGCCTTTAGACGGTGCAGAACCGCCTGTGATTTGAGCGGTTGCATCTTGCCATTTATTATTACGGATGCCAAATATATTGACTTTCTTAGATACAGAACCATTGTTTTTAATCGGTAGTAAATATCCGTTGGCAGTTGCACCGAAGAAGCCATCAATTTCACCCTCACCAACAATTACATGTTTCAGCAACTTACGACCGTCAACATCCATGTGGTGATATGTTTGTAAACCACCAGCCTTAGATTGACCGTAAATAATTGGGATTGTACCCTCAGATGTTACTTGGTTATTTTTAGAGTCAAACGTAGACTCTGGTGTGTTGTTCTTTTGTTTATCAAATAGACCACCAATAGCAGAACCAAGAGAGAGACCGTACATGGCTGCGGTAAATGCTTTCATCGTCCCTAGGAACGCCCATGAGCCAGCACCAAAACCAAAGGCAATACCGACAGCAATCCCAAGGAATTTACCGACACGACCTTTACCGCCTTTACCTCCGCTTTTACCCATATGTCACCTGCTTTCTAAGTTCTTACAGTAAATTCAAACGGTACGGACAAGAACCCTGCATATCGTTTTTGGTTATTATGTCTTTTACAGTCAGATGGTGTTTTGTCACAACCTGCTTGTATCGTACATTGTTTGTTTAATAAAAAGTTTGTCGCCTGTAATAGCGGATATTCTAACTTAATAGTCTTATTAGTAATAAAACCAACGATTTTTCTTGCTTCGCCCTCAACGATTAATATACCGTTGGTATAATCTTGTTCTGACACCACAGCATTTAACGTGACTTCATATCCGTTATTGGTTTGCTGAATGTTTGTAATCGTTGGCGTCATTGTCTTAACAACGGCTTTACATGATGCATCGCCGAATACAGATGTACAAGAATATTGTGTTCTACGACCACCACGCACATTCGGAACATCGCTTGTGACTGTTACCTTGAATATACCATCATTAGATAGTTCAGGTGAGTCAACTCTACCCATGAACACAGGTTTAACCAATCGGTTGTTCGCAAGAGACTCAGGATATAAAATCCTGTAGATATAGATGCGACTACCTGTGAATGGTATGCCTTTGAACAACAGTTGAGTAAACTTATCAGTAGCATTAGAGATTTCTAAATCGCATGAGTCGATAGAACTGTCAACGGTTTTATTGATTTCACCTCGGCGTATCGGTAACGCCAAGTATGTATGACCGTTGAATTGTATATTTATATCACATGAACATAAATATAATGTCATGTTAGGGATATGCACTTCGTATAATTCGATGTCAAACACCGAACCGCTTTCCAAAGCATCACGAAATGCAACAGGTAGATTAATCATACATCCTCCTGTTAGATTACTTTTTCAATTTGTACGCTTGCCGTAAAACCAACGGCATTACCGTGTGTGCCATTCTCGATTGTAAAGTCTCGTAGCACTTTTAGATTGAACTCGTTGGTTGCAAAACGGCAGATTTGTTCTTTACCAAACTCATCGGTAAACACAAAATGCCTTGTGTTACCACCAACAGTTTCGCAAAAGTCTTCAAATATCTTTTGTTGTTCAGTTGTTCCTCGTAACGAGATATTCCAAGTTCTCATAGGTGTGACCGCATTTTGTCTCACTTGTTTTTTACCACTTGCGAATACAACTTCTTGTGTTGCGAACTTGAGACCTTTTTCAACCTCAAATATATACGGCAAAGGAAACTTAGGTAAATTAGCCATTAGTTATTCCTTTCTTGACGGAAACCACAATAGAACAATGGTTGCCAATAACTGCGTTTAAAGACAGCAGATAACGACTTGTCGGTGATACATGGAACTTGCATCGCCAGTATTTGTCCATTTTGTAGATAAATTCCTGTATGTAAATCGCCATCGACATTGAATACGACAACATCTCCATGCTGAAGATTATCAACATCTCTGACCTTATCAAAGTATTTTAATAAGTATCGTAAGAGACGCATTTGATGGTTCTTGTGAAAATCTTCACACGACACAGGGTCTTTCTTTCCATCATCAAAACAATGTGTATATCCATGGTCTTTATACCACATTCTGCATATATCTGCACAATGGTATTGACCCTTGGTTTTGTCAAAGCCATATTTCAACCCAAGGTATTTCGTAATGTCTTCCATATGACCTCCAAAGTAAAAACAATAGAGGGGTATTTACCCCTCTATCTATAGTATCAAACATTCGACTTTTGTAACATGATTTTATGATTGTTTTAATTTTCCCAATGCAATGAGTTTTTGGTATTTAGCCAAGAAGTCTTGGTCTGAAATCGTTTGTTTGACAAACACAGGTTGAGCAATAGACTCTTTAGTACCAGAACCACCGTTTGCCATGTAGTTCATGCCCTTAGTCATAGCATTTGTATTAGCAACCATTTGGTTCATCAAGCGGTCTTGTCTCTTGGTTGCATCCGACATCGCACCATGCTTTGTTTCCTCGTGTTGCCACTTAGGTTCGATACCACTTGTTACACCGACCCCAAGGTCTTTTGCCGCTTGATTAAGTAATTGACGACCTCGTGCTTTATCTGAGGTAGGAATAATCCATTCTTTTTTATCACCCTCGCCAACACGAACTAATTGGTCTTTATCAACAGAACCGCCACCAGCGAATTTTAACAAGCCAAACTGTTTAGCAAAACCCATGACAGTACTAAGTGTACCCATCCATTTGTTATTGCCACCACCAGCAATCTTCATGCCAGCATTGATATATTGAGATACATCGGTTTTACCGTCTTTATCTATGGTGTTCTCTGGCAAGTCTACCTTGGATGCATCGCCTTGGACATTACCATAGATTACCGCATCGGTAAATGTCGCTTGTTGCCAAGCAGTACCGTTTTGTGTATTAGCCATGAATGTCTCAAAGTTTTTATCAAGGTTTCGTGTCGATTGAGCAGTCAACATTTGTTGGTTTAGACTTTCGTCAATACCACCAATGTTTTTACCATCTTTACCATCTAGCGATGGATTAACACCCTTTTGATAGTTCTTGTCAAACCGTCTCAATAGATTTTGGAATAAACCACCGTTGCCATCTTGAATTTTAAACAGCATTTTCAAGGCATCTTCGGCAAGTTGTTTCCACAAGTCTTTCCACACATCTTTAAACTTTTTACCCTCAAAGATTAACCCATGTAGTACATCGTGTGTTTGTTGCTTGATGTTTTTATTGAGTGCATTGCCTGTTTTCTTAATTTGTGACTCAAGTTTTTTAAGCTCAATGCCTGCCTTACGGATGTCAGCTTCAGTATATTCAGAGTCACCACGCTTAAAGGCTGCAACCATATCTTGATATTTTTTGACCTTGATGGTATACTCTTCAACCAAACGGTTTACACTTCTAAGGTCAGACACCCAGAAGTTTTCAGATGTTCCTGCAATATCACGGTCTAAATCTTCGTTCTCATGACGGTCTTTCATCATTTGAACGGCTTCGTCATAGTCTTTGTCACGGTATTTATCTTGAAGACGATGAGTCATAGTAGCTTCGTATTTCTTCATGGTTTCTTGAAGACTCTTGACATCCGCTTGCGGATTGAGTTTTAATAACTCATCAATCTCTTTTTGCATACTCTTGATTTTTTCAGTCAATGATGCTGTCTCTTTTGCAAAATCAGCTTGCTCTTTTGGTTTCATGGCGTTTTCCATTTCAAGCTGTTCTTTGGCAAGTTTTAAAGCAATGTTTTCAACTTTCTTTTGTTTTTCAATGAGTTTGTTCGCACGATTGTCAGCAGTTTTATCCTCATCGCCATAACCATTGTTTGCAAGGGCACGAGCCTTTTGTTGTCGTACCCAGTTATGCTCTTGAGAAGAGCGTTCAACATATTCATCAAAGTATGATGCATATTCTTCTGGTGTACCATTGACAGAACTTTGAAGAACCTTTTGCCAATTTCCTTTTTCTTTGTGTTGCAATTCATATACAAGGAACGCAAGTTGTGTTTCAAAGGCAGTATAATCAGACTGATTATCTCTTGCAAACTGCTTCAAGTCTTCTAATCGGTCACCTTGCCATTGAGCAATACCATAAGCACCTGTACCGTCTTCCGCCCATGGTCTAATGTCATCAAAAGATTCTACTTGTAAGTTGCCTACAATACCATATGCTTGGTTAACAGAGAATCCTTGTTTAATCAAGAAGTCAATAGCTGCACCAACCCTTGTTTCTGCCAAAGGGTTTTTTTGTTTTTTACTTGAGGACTTGCCTTTTTTACCCTTAGATTCGTCACCTGCTCCATCTGGTAGTTCGCTACGAGCATAATCACCTGTGTTGCCACCGCCAATAGCACCGCCACCAGAATGACCTGAGTTTGCAGTCATATTTAATTCATTAAGTTTTTCCGCTTGTTCAACCCTAATATTAGCGATTGCTCGTGCATTAAGTTTTGCGATACTATCTTGAGCTTCATCTTGCCATTGTTTAGCCATTGATAAAGACTCTTGAGAGATATTCATTTGGTGTTCGGTTTCAGCCATGCGGTTTTCAAACGCTTGTGCACCTTGTAGGTCTCCCTCTGCTCTTCTTGCTTCGGCTTCAGCTTTATCTTCTTCAAGTTGTTTCTTGAGGTCTTCAATCCGTGCGTTTGCACGTTTTTCTTTCCACTCACCAATGATTTGTAACAGCTTAGCATAAGCCATTTGAGCAAGACCAACCCAGCCGATATACTCTTTTAATATCGCCATCCGTCTAATCCAGCTAGTCTCCTCGCTTTTAAGAGAGTCGATATTAGCATTAGTTGCCGCTCTTAATTGATTCGCAGTTTCAGCGATTGCTGCACGTTCGTCTTCAGCAGACTTTTGAAGTTCTTGTTTCTTGCGTGTAATCGCATCTTGTGCTCTTTGGCTTTGTTCCTCTGCACTATCTGCGGCAAGCACATATGCAGTCTCTTCTTCACCCAAAATAGCGATAAGTCCTTGTTCTGATTCTTGGACTTGGTTTTGTAAAGTGATTCGTTCCTGTTCAGATGTTGCTGTGTCTTTTATTTTTTCTTGTAATCGAGAATGAATCGTAATATATTGTTCCGCTACCCCTCTAGCTTCTTCCATTCGTGCGGCAGTCTCTTCATATTGTTGTGCTAGTTTTTGGTGTGCTGAATAGTCTTCATATAGAGACTTAGTTGTATCTTGTGATGCAGTATAAAGGTCAGATAATGTCTCTACTACCATGGCTACAATCATAATAATACCAAGCCATCCGCCAGCAAGTGCTTTTAAACCAGACCCAACACCTTTGATTGCACCGCTTGTTGTTGCCATAGCTCGACCAACGCCACTTGTTGCAACAGATGCTTCTTGTGCGGCAACAATATATCCATTTACATGAGTTGTAGCTTCAGTCCATAATCTTGAAACATTCTTAATTACTAATTGACTGACAGAACCCCATCTGCGTTGAGCAATTAATGCGGCAAGAGTTGCACCAGCTATAACATACATAGAAGATGGAATAGAGTCAAGCCATTTTAATAAACCCAATGTGACATCTAATGTGGCTTTAATTGCAGAACCAAGAGTATGACTGCTTGATGTCATTTTCTCCCATTGAGCAGAAATTTGTTTAAGTTTTGTCTCAATAGTATCTAATTGCATACCAACTTGAGCGTTTGTGAAACCCATAGAAGAAGACGATTGTTTTAATGCTTCAAGGTACTCATTTAAGTCCAACATGGCATCAGCTTTATTCCATTGCCATTTACCACCTGAGATAGCCTTTAAAAGACCCTCCATGGACTCTTTTGACCCTTGAGCTTTAATCATAAGGTCAAGCAATACATCATCAACTTTACGGAATGATTTTTCACCATTCTCTCCGACCTTATAAACTTCAATGCCAAAGTCTTGTAACGCAGAAATGGCTTTCTTTGAGTGGATAGAACCAAAGATAGACTTTAAGGCATTACCTATTTCACCGCCGTCTGCTTGTGTCTTTCTTGCCATAACGGCAACAAGTGCTTGTGCTGAATGGAATGACACGCCAACTTCTGCGGCAGATTGAGCCATACGCTTGTTCGCTTCAGATAATGTTTGTGCAGAAACCGTATAGTTGTGAGCCAATGCAGTCCATGAGTCAATAATACGGTTTGAAACGCTCATAGCATCATTTGCATTATGAATTTGGAAACCCCATTGCATAATTGAGGACTCAAGTGCTTTATTGGCAGAGACAATATCGAACGCATCGGCAACTGCAAGTTTGGTGGCTGCATCTGTTAATGCAAGAACTGTATTATTGTCTTTATATGCACGACCCCAAAGTTTTGCAGACTCAATCATTTCATGACTAGTTGTGCCATACTTAACGGCAAGACTTTGTAATTTACTTTGCATATCTTCAAGTTCATGCTTGAAATGTTCCGCTTCTTGCCCAGATAGTTGAAGACCATTCACCATATGTGATGGGTCAACTTCCATTAAACTTCGTGCAAAAGCATTTGTTTGACCTGTTCCATGTTTCATTACTTGGGCGAAACCAGCCATATCTTTTTCAACATGTGCCATTTGAGTAAAACTTTGAATAGTTTTATCTAAAGCAAAAGATGCGACCATGCGTGTTGCTAGATAGCCAAGTCTATGACCTACGTTTTCAGTATCAATGCCCCATTGCTTTAATAGACCAATGTTTTCTCTTGTTGCCAAGTTGACAACTTTTTGAGCTTGGTATAACTTTTGAAGTTCTGCATTTAACGCTCGTGCATTTTGTGCATAAGCCATTGGATTTGTAGCAAAGTTTTGTCTGTAGTTCTCCTCGGCTTGTCGTTTCAGGTTCGCAATCTGCCCAGAAAACGATTGTTCTTTAGCCGTCATTGAAGACCGTTGTAATGATTGCCCTAGTTTTTCAATGTTGCGTGAAGCATCGGTTACTTCCTTGGAGACGTTCTTTGTCATATCACGAACGCTTGCAAACCTAGAGGTTACTTGTCCAAGAGCGTTACTGAGGGTTGCACCGCTTGCAGATGCTGTTTTAAGGCTACGGTCAAGTTGTGCGGCATACTCAGTTAACTTCTTAAATTGGTCTCCACCAGCTTTAACATTAATGGAAATATCCTTTACATTCTTGAGTCGTCCGATAGCTTTGTCTAATTCTTGAAGACCTCTGATTACCTTTTGAGTATCGTCATGAATATTGCCATAGTTGACTTTTATATCATATCCGAATTTTTTATTCGCCATTTATTTACTCCATTCTACTCTGCATACCCAGAACTTAAAAGACCTCGAATGGCATCTGCTCCTGTTACCGAATTGGAGTCAACAAAAGAGTCTTCCGAGGAATCATCTAGTTTATTATTTTCGTTTAATGCAGTAGATAAACCCTCTAGTTCTGGCAAGGTATATTCCATTAGACTTGCTTTTGTTTCGCTCGTGTGCTGAACAAGGGATGCAATTACATTGTCGAGTCCGCCATCCCCTGTAGACCCATCATTATCTTTTTTTTTAAACCTGAGATACACATATATTCATCTAAGATTTCAATACCGCTGTCTAAATCAACAACATCCATTACTTCTTTTCTTGGAATGTGCAAGGCAAGTTCAAATAGTTCACACATGGCATTAAATGCCACATAGTCATATTTCACTTTACCATTCTTGTCTAGTTCAAATGAACCATCTTCCTTAGTAATTGGTGTTGGTAAATTCAAATATAAATACTGGTCATTAATCTTAGACAATAACCGCTCTACTCTTGCGTAATCGCCAAGTTTCATTGGATAAATTTGATATTCTTTGTCGCCAAGTTGAACGTATTTACTCTTAGGAATTAATGTGTCTGCCATATGTTAAATCTCCATATATAAAAAATAAGGGGCATCATAAAGATGCCCCCATAAGTTTTTATTGAATTTCTTGAGTGATTTCCAAGATTTTGCCATCAGTACGAGTAGTGTCGTACATAACTTCAAACTCCAATTGAGGAGCAGAAGCCTTTTGGCGTTCATGGTCTATATCCATCTTGCCTGTAGCACGAGCACGGAAGATGTGAGTATGAAGAACAACTTTTTTGCCATCGCCCATATCAACTGGGTTAGAAACGTGGCGAATTTCCACGAATTGAGGAACAGATGTTGCTTTCATTGTTGCTCGGCGAGATGTTGTGTCTGTACGCAAACCAGATACTTCGATGTATTTGTTTGTTACAGATGCACCTAATGTAATAGCACCGTTTGCATCAATCGTAAATTGACCTGTGGATGGAGATGCTTTTACATAAACCAAAGTTTCACGTTCGTCTTCCATTTGTACATCGTTCGCAAGTACAACGATTGTATCTTCTGGGATTACATTGGATACGTTTGGTACAGTAAAGGATGTACCGCTTGCAATCAATGTAGGTTCAACAGAGAAAATCAAAGTACCTTTGTTATCGATTTCAGCACCAGCAGTTACCCCAAGGTAATCAAGGTTGAAACGTGCTTCAGTAAAGGAAGCAGATACAGAGGACTCTTTATTCAAGATATAGATTGGTGGAAGTGCATCAGAACCATACACTTTTTCATCAGAGGAACTGAAGGATAGTTTCATTGTTTGAAGCGTACCAAGTTTATAGGCTTCAGTCTTGCCGTTTACGACACGTTTTGCCCATGCTTCACCTACACCGTTCAAAACAAAGTTTTTACCAGTTTGTTGTGCCATTAAGTATTCTCCTGTAATTAAGACCAAGTAAATGGTCGAACTCTAAACATATAACCAATAAGACCTGCTGTGCCTGTTGAGAATGAACCCTCGGCATATACAGACATATCTTCATAATGTTTTTTTAACAATTTGTTCAGGTGGATATATAAGTCATTCATTAGTTTACGATTGTTGCTCCGACCAATAAGTCGAAACTCAAGCATATTCTTATTTACCATCCAATTCTTTGTTCCACCTACGGACGGTATGAATGACATAACAAAGTAAATATCTTGCTTTTCATCAACGAGTTCAGCACCTGCTAGTCCTCGTCTCATTTTCGTGTTCCATTCAGCAAGACTCGTTGGGTCTTTCACCTTTAGTAGCATAGCCAAGGTTGCATCCTTACGGAATATATCCCATATTTCGTCCAACAGTTGTACCGTATACTTCATGCGTTTGCCCCTTTTAAACATCCCTCGATTGAGTTCATTAACCACTCTTCGACTGCTTCATTGATTGCATCTTCAAGTTCAATACACCAGTAGAAGACCTCTTCCTCCACGATATGTAGTGGCTGCATTGGCTCTAGTGGTGGCAATGGTTTTGCCTTGCGGTTTTTCCGTGGTAACGGTTTCTCAAGGTTTTTACCATATAATTTACCACTAGATTTTGTGTCTTCGCCACCTTGTTTTGGGGAATGAACAATATCTCCTTTGGCACGACCTGTAATTGCATTTCCATTAGCACTCCTAGCATCATTGAACCATGAGGAGTTCATATAATCTGAGACATCTGGGTTGCCTAAGTCTCCAATTTCTGCACTCGTGTTTGTCACCATAAGTGAGCCTGAGCCATACTCAAGGATAAAAGCACCAAGACCCTCAAAATCTAAACCAAGTCTAACCATGTTTTTGCTTGGTGTATATCTTCTAAGCGTTATATCGTGAGCAGTATATTCACCTTGGTCGTTCGCACTCCATTGTTGTTCAATGCGTTCGGTTAAAGCGAATAAATGGTCTTCGACAACCTTAGAGACTACATCTTGGATTGTTCCCATGGTTAACCACGCTCATCTGGTGAGCATTGCACATACAAGAATGGAGCAAAATCGAACTTGTTGATTACATCAATTTGTAAGAACTGTCCATTGATTTCGATTCTATCAAGTAGTGCTATTTGGGTATCTTGGGGTAAAATAAAACGCTTAGTTGTAGTCGGTAGCAATCCATAGTCAAATATATGCATTTTGGCAGAAACATCTTCGTATACACACTTTAGGTCTTTTACCTTAGGTGTAGCGGTGGTGCCTGCCGTGTTGCCATATTCGTCTAGCTCGTTGGAAACACTATAGATATTTACTGTGGTATTAGTGGTATAAAACTCACCTTTGTCTCCATTGAATGAGTTTGTTTTTGCGACCAAAAATAACGTATCGCCATTCTTGCGTTCGCAGATGTCTCCACACTCAAGTGCAGAGTCAGACATTAGATTTCCCCATCTGACATTATTCACAAGAAACCTTTTAGTACCACGACCAATTCGTGTAAATAGCACAAACTCAGGTTTCTTGCCATCACATTTTATAGTCTCTCTCCATGATGCAAACATCCGAGTACAGTCAAACTTAGGCGTATATTTTTCTCTCATATATACCTCCGTTTAGAATCTGTAGCGAGACAATAGAGACTTAATCTCATTCGTAAACAAATTAGGGTCAGCAAGGGAAAATCTAGCATCAAGTGTAGTCATTGAGTCTAAAGCGGTAAATGTTGATACTTGAGATATATTCATGGCAAGCATAGCACATGCAGTTTTTACTTCTTCTGGTATTCCATCATACCCATATTTGTATGTGACTTTGTAATATCTTGCACCACGCAAGAAGATTTTTGAATATGACATTCTGTCGGTGTTATTCAATAGATAAACATATTTACTGCCGTCAAAATCGTACAGATAGGGTTCTATTTCAACACCAACTTCATTTACATCTCGTGTATGAACACCTTGGATAGACTCAATCTCTAATACAGGGTCATTCTTAAGTATCAGAATACCCTTGCGGTTTGGATGAACAACTTCGATTACCCTGTTTTGTGAGAACTTTGATTTACCATCGTTCGTTCCAACATAGGCATCAATCATTGTCGATGCGAAACGAACATGAGTCTCATCAAAAGGAATGATTGAGTTGTATTCGTCAATCTCATTTGGTTCTAAGTACATCGACATATTGACTCTCCTGTTATTCAGCTTCCGTTTCTTCTTTTTCTTTAGACTGTTTTGTGTCTAAGGGTTTAACAACTTTGCCAGATTTTTTATCCACAGGTTCTAATACAGCTTCATTTAAAGCGTATTCTTCCTCGGACACCTCAAAGCGACCGTTGTCGGATTCGATGATGCGACCACATAAATAAATACGTTTTGCATCACTATCTTTTAATGTTACTAACATATGTATCTCCATTCGGTTAAAACATTGGGGTGTCAAAAGACACCCCTGTGATTAATCGTTTGAATTATAACGTATTACGCTTCAGTAAATTCAACTTTGAAGTGAGCACCAGCATCTGCACCTTTAGCAACAACTGCATCGAACAATACTGCTACATACTCATCTAACAAGTCTTTAGTATCACCCATTTTGAACACACGAGCTTCAGAATCGCCAACCCAATGACGTTCGATTAAGTTTTCGTTTACAACATACAATGTGTGTTTTTTGTTGGATGGGTCATATGGGATATAGTTATCTGGGATTAATGGCAAGTAGCCAGCTTGAGTACGGATTGTATTTACGATGAAACCATTGCCTAAGTCAACTTTATCAGCACTTTGGTCTACACTAAAGTTAGGACGGCGAAGCTCTGCACGGCTTAAGTAGTCAATAGTCAATGGGTTCGCATAGATAGCTGTAGGCATACCTACAAACTTAGTAGATGCCAAGTTTTGAGCCATTTTAGTACGAATAGTATCTGTGACAAAGTCGCCAGAAGTTGTTGCAAAGCTGTAAGGGTTAGCCACAGTTACAGAGTCTGTAATTTGTGTTGCCAAACCACAGTATTCAGTTGCAGTAGAGTCTTCAGTAGAAGTTGCATTGCCTGTCCAAATACCTTTGTTGGATGTTTGATATAAGTCAACAAGCATGTCTGCCATGTCTTTGTTTAACATTTGTTTAGCAAGTTCATCGCCTTGTTGAGCAACAATATCTTGGTCGAACAAGGAGTATTTAATACCAGAAGTGATTGCTTTAATGAACAACGCACGTTCTTTACGACCGTAGTCTTCATCGTAAGTACCTGTTACACCGTATTTACCAGAGTCACCTGTGCGAGCATCTACGAATTTTGCGTTGTGTGCAATCTTAGTTTGTTCCCAGTAGCGAGATGGGTGACCTGTCGCCATTACGGATTTGATACGGTCACGAATTGTCACTTGACGGTTTAACAAGTCAAGCATGTCTTTTTGGAACTTAGGAAGTTCAATATAGTGAGATTGATTGTAGTCTGCAACGGCTGCCGCAGAAATAAAACCTGTTTTAGTTACTGCCATTATGTAGTCTCCTGTAATAAATAGTACTTAAATAATATCTGTATTATAATACAGAGTTAACCATATCTGCGAAGTCTGTGAATTTTTCTTTCTTACCAGCTTCAAGTTTTGCTTTTGTTTCAAGATTTTTAACATCAGAAACAATAGGTGTTTCTTTTGCGGATGCTTCGATTTCTGCATCTTTGTCAGCAACAGCTTTTTCTAATTCAGCAATTTTCGCATCTTTTTCAGCGATTGTTGCATCTTTAGCAGAACATTCAGCAGTCAAACGTTCAACCTCTGCTTTTGCAGTTGCCAATTCTTGAGCTTCAACTTTTGCTTGTTCAGCTTTTGCATTAGCTTCTAATTGAGCCTTGATTGTTTCTTCAATAAGGTTTTGAATTTCTTGTTTTTCCATTTGTTTTCCTTTCGCTGCTTTTGCAGCAATTTCAGCAATATAAGTATTTTGGTATGCGGCTGCGTTTTTAAACAGCATTGCGACACCAGTAAATTCGACATCTGCCATTTCAATATAGTCTTCATGTTCTCGAAGATTGAACATGGCTTCCACGGAGAACCCAAGGGAGTCAACGGTCTTTTTAATGAAGTCTGCAATATCTGGGAAATCATTTTTATACATGATGCCTGTAAACTTTAGCTCATCACCATCGACCCAACACTTTTCGACAACACCAATTTTATTTCTTCGATTGTGAGCAGTCATAAGTTCATCTGGAAATAACCATGGGTCATAATCACAATTAATACCCATAAGGTTCATCGTAGATGCACATTTTTCAGCTTCATCCGAAGATAATACCACTGGTCTGTCAACACCATTAGGCGTGTAATCAGACGGTGTGTTCAAAAACATACAAGTTCCTGTAAAACGCATTGCATTTGGGTGTAAATTATCAAGAGTTACACTAATTGCATTAGCTTGCAAGGATACCTTTTGCTTATTCACTATCTGTCTCTCCTTTCTCCGTAGATTTCTCTAAAGGAACATCTTGTGGGGTGGATGTCACTCGCTGTTCAATTAGAGATGATTTATATTCATCGAGCAGTTGATTGCCCTTTTGAATATCAGGGAGTTCAATACCAAGAACACCATTTAGTTCTTGACGAGCTTCGTTGATTGTGATAACATTACCATCAACAAGTTTTCTAACTCGTTCAACGGCATCGGCTTGTTGAGCCTTAGTAGGAGTGAACACAAAACGGAACTCAATTTTGCCACCATATCCAAGTCTATCTACGACATACTTGTTGATGGCACGTTCGAATATTTTCGCCCATGGCTTAATTGTGTATTCCAACATCTCGTTATCTTTTTCAGATGATGTCGAACGGTCATTTGAGATAGCAACCCCAAGTCGTTCTGGTGGAATATTAAAGCATGTGGCAATGATTTGTAGTAATAACTTTTGCCAATTTAGAGATGCTGACTCGTCACCAATTGGAGATACTTGTTTTGCATCTAATTGTGTTGTACCAACAATCGCAACAGCAGATTGACCTTGGATTTCGCTTTCGATGTAAACTCGAACTTTCTCGATTTCTTCTTGGGATGCGTTTGCACCAAGATTAATCAAATACTTTGGCATCGCATTAGAGGAAATATCGTTTGCATACTCTTGTACCTCAGATAGATACTTGATATGCCTGTATGCTTGCTCTAATGGAGAATAACCAAATTCATCATAGGTTAATTTCGTGCGTTGCAACATTGCGATTTTGTCACATTTATACCACTCTTGAACACCATTGGCGTTCTGCATGTATCTTGGTTGGTTTAAATCACCAGACCAATTTGTGACAACTTCGATTGTTTGAGCATCAATAGGGAACAAATATAAAGGTCTGTCACGCTTGACAACCTTTTGTTCAAAAAATGCTAGGTCTAACACAATTAAATCTTCAAATAGTTTGCCAATGAAGTCATAGTAATCATCCACAGGGTTAGGTTGTTTGATGATTTCGGTTACTTTGCGAATTGCTTTTTTGTTTTCATTATCATCAATCGAAACAACCTCCCATGGCAATGCTAGGATGCCCTCTCGTATCTGATTAATAGCACTTCTAGCGATAGGTGTTTTTGCCATGTTTCGTAACGCATCGACACTCAACTTAGTTTCCGTGTTTTTGCGTTTCTTATTACCCCAACGACCAAACCATGTTTGTGTTACATTGGCAATAGTATCTCGTGTAACGAAAGCACTCATCCATGCGTAAATTTTTTCTCGTAGGCTCATCGTTTCCAACCTTTCATGAATGATAATGTGTCCATTCGTTTCTTACGAATTGTACCCATCGCACCAACATTGATAGTCGATGAGTTTTCTAAGAATTTAGATATACACCGTTCTAAACAGTCAGGTGCATCATCGTGGTCTTTTGGAAAGTTCTTAAGTTGACTTTCGAGAACACGATGGTTTTTGTTAAACTTGATGTATCCCTGTTTTATCTTCGGTGCAAGCGAGCGTATCCGAGTGCCCTTGTTGTCGCTCGCTGTACTACGAGCAGAAATCCAGTTTACATACAGACCCATATCAACAGCAGTCTGTTGTAATGTCTTCGAGAAGAACTCTTGGAATACGTTTTCTTCTACAATGAAACCGTCTAAACGACCATTGTATTTATCGAGATACAACAGTATATCATTAATAATAATATCTGGTGACCTGCGTTCAATGTCGGCTTCCAATACATAAAAGTAATTATCTACGCCACGACCGACAAATATAATCGCAGAATAATCAGATGTTCGTGATTTACCCATTGATAAATCGACAGATGCATATATCTGTTTCATCTTAGGTAAATTTGTTTCGTCATAGTAATTAGCCTTAATCCACGACTCTTTAAATACTCGGCTTGCTTCGGTCATAGGATTGTTTTGATACTCAGAGTTAAATGCTTCATCATCTTGCATACGCAAAATCATGAGTTCTTGATACCAGTTATCACGAGACAATCTCATTTTCTCTTCGTATGAACAATCAAGGTGTTCGAACAAACCAAAGTTACGACCCTCCCACATTATTTTGACACCGTCCATCATTTCATCTCGATGTTCTTCAAAATAATCGGCTGCGTTCTTTGCCGCATCTGGGTCGGACAAGTCATTAAAGATTTCTTCCCATACAGTCCAACAAGGACTTTCAGAGAATGTGTATACGGCTTTATATGTTGCACGGTTCCAGTTGTTAAACTTGGAGTCGGTCAACACTTTATATAGTAATGATTCATAATGCAACACCGAACCAACATATAAAAATACAGTTCGAGGATTGCCAATCGGCATCAATACTTTCATGAACCAATCATATAATTTCTTACGTTGGTTTTCTGTTTCTACTGCTTCGTCATTCTCAAGGTCGTCCAATATAACAACTTCTGGTCGAATATTGTTATAACTTGAACCACGTAACGATTGACCGCTTGACTTTGCGAACACTTGAATTTTGTTCTTTGTGACAATCTTGTCGCTCGCCCATGTCTTATCACCTTTAAGAAGACCAAAGTCTTTTTTCAAACGTTCATTATCTTCTAGTTCGTCTTTTATCGTTTGAATGAACTCTTTGGCTTGTTCAAAGGTATCAGATATAATCAGTATGTTCTTACGATAGCCATACACGATTAACCATATAGGGAACACGACCGAGATAATACGGCTCTTGCCGTGACCTCGTGGTGCCGCACGGACAAATTTGTTATGCAAGTTATCAAAATGCAGTATCATATTTTCTGCATCCCTAAACATCGAATGATGAAAGTCGCAGAATGGAGTAGAGAATATATGGGGGAAATATGTCTTGGCGAAATGTTCCAAGTTTGTAGCACCAATATCTTTGTCAGTTGGTGTGTTATCACTTGGCTCTGTTGTCGCTCGAGATGCCCCTAGTAGCGTGTCTAAAATGTTTTCAGCCATTAACACACCTCCTTACAGAAAATTCGTTCTCTATATATAGTATAAAACACTTTAATTTTGTAACACTTTTTTGAGAAAAATTATCAATTTTGTTGGATTTTTGCATAATTTGCCAATAAAATCTTATTATCTTTCATTTGTTCACGCACTTTATTCGCCAAAACAGGGTCTTCTTTATTGATAATATCCATAATCTCAACAATAATAGAGTTCATAGCTTGGAATGTATAAATCTTCTCTGCGACTGTTTGCATGTCCTTTAAGATAGATTGTTTTCTTGCGATATACTTCTCTTGGTCTAACATCAAGTCTTTCATACGCTTGTAAATTACATCGGCATCCGAAGAACCAGTCGCCTGTTGACATTGTAAGTCGTCAATAAAGAGTTGTATCATCTCGATTTGTGTTTCAACCATATCAAGTAAGTTCTTTTGTTGGTTATAGGTATTAACAACTTCGGTTTCTTCCGATGGTTGCATCTCTTGGACTAAATTCGTGCGACACCAATCACCGACCATCTTAGGCGTAATTAAGATGTTCTGTAGTTCGCCCTTATGTTCTTTATTCAGTTGTCGTGCGATGGCTGTGTATGACTTACCAGCGTTTCGCCAATCGGTTACATAGTCGCCGAGACCAAAAAAGTCAATGCGGTTCTCATAACCTTTCTTACGTTTTAATGCGACTTCATTCATAATGTCAGATTCTCCAAAAATATTTCAAAAAGTTGTTGACACGATATATTTCATCATATATTATATAAGTAGAAACAGAAAACATACAGGAGGAAATAAATCATGGCAAACACAACAGAACCAATCAGAAATTTATCCAAAGTCCAAGAAATGAAACAAGCACTTGGTAACGACCGAGACAAAATGTTGTTCACCCTTGGCATCAACTCTGGTCTCCGCATCAGCGACCTTGTTGGTCTCACCGTAGATGATGTAAAACCAGAGATGGGATTATATGAACAAAAAACAGGCAAGTTTAAACGGTTCATGTTATCCAAAGAAGTGTACACATTATTATGCGAATACGCAAGCCGATGTAAGCATTGGCTGTTCCCAAGTCGCTCTGGTGACGGTCATATCTCGACCGTACAAGCGTGGAGAAAAATCAAGGCTGCATCCGTGAAATGCGGTTTGGATAACATCGGTACACACTCTATGCGTAAAACCTTTGGGTATCACGCATACCGTAAGGGAGTACCAATTGCATACCTTATGCAAGTCTTTAATCACTCCTCGGAAGCAATCACAATGCGATACATTGGTATCACAACCGAGGAACTTAATACTAAAGTTTATGCCATTATGGCTTTATAACAGGAGGAGAAACTCATGATTGCAACTATTTTAATTCTATTATTGGTTACAGCAGTTAGTCTTGCGATTGCTTTGGTAGTCGGATGGTTGACATCGCCACGAACAGCAGGGTTCTTATACATTATTGTCGCTGGCATGTTTGGTGCATCCACTATTAGCAATATCTTAGATGGTACTGTAAGATTTGGTGACTCTTGGTTATCTTTTATAATTTGTGCAATCTTTATTTACATCGGATTACGATTCATTGCTGAGTTCCCAGAGTATTAATCACAAAGCACTCAACAGGGCATACATAGGTTTATATCTTATGATATATTCTTATGTATGCCCTGTTTGTGTTTCTTGGGGTCGAGTCTGTATGTTTCACCTGTATGTTGTTCTGTAGGCTCATAGGTTAGGTCTCAAACATAATATCTGACTATAAAGCAAACACGTTAGTGTTTATTGTCGAAGACAATCCTATAGGTATATACTTATGTATTCTTTAGAGTATTCTTGTTTAGATTGCTTCGCAATATTCCTTACGGAATGTCTTTCAAGTCGGTTTCTTAAGTTTGGGGCAAAACCCTTTTTCAAAAGCTGTTCTTAAAAACCTTTCAAGAAAACCATCGCTTTAAAACCTATAAGTGAAAACTCTCTCTCTACTTATAGGGTAAAACACTTGATTTTTGTAACACATTTTTCATAAAATTGGATAAATATTTTATTTTACAAGCTAAAATTTACCCCTCAAAAATGCCACTCCGCCCAGTAAACATCTGCGTTTTGAGACTTGAAAAAATTTTTTAGCTTTTATGAGTAAAAAATGCCACATCAGTCTTAAATCGGTAAAATCCGATACATGATTTTTAACTCACGCAACACTAGGTTGGTGTCACTACACTAGGCTTGCGACAGTATAATTCTTGGGTTGGACACAATTTGACCCACGTGGGATAAAATCGAACGAATGTACGTTGGAAAACACAACCATAGTATTATGACGAGTTTTTGCCAACGCCATCCTAGGGTCGTGATTTTGGGTGGAAAATATTTTGGCTTCGGCTGCAAGTTAGTCTGACTAAAAATAAAGCAATCACCATACTAGTATGGTGATTAACTATGTTGAAAAAGATTGTCCATACGATACACAATACTAGGTTGATGCAACCCTAGTACCATGTCACAAACTTATAATAACGCTATACTAGGAAAACATACATCAAAAAACATAATCATTATACTAGGGTTTATGTTTTATAGAAATTACATAAGTTACCCTGTATGCAACCATAAAAATTTCTACAAAAATTTTAAACGATTGTATTTTCGATAGACAACCCTAATTGGAAAATACGATTGTTCCATATGATGTTTCATATCTTAGACAATCAATAAGAACGATTGTTTTTTCGATAGTTTTTGCGATTGTTTTCTACATATGTTATGTGTTTGTATGTATGAAACCATAGATAAAACAAGGGTTTGTTGACCATTGTATGTTATGGGGTATGCAACTCATGTATGTGTGTGACAAGTATTTATCATTGGTATTTTCATTTGTATTAGCTTGGGTTTGTTATGATTATACCGCCCCCAGTTGAGAATGGTTCTCCCTTTTGGATATTGAAAATTTTCGATATGCCTAGGGGTGTCTCATTGGTTCATATGAACATATGTTCACATGTTCACCATACTAGGGTTAGTCAATCAATCGAATAGTATCAATGTAATAGAATACCCATTATCATTCATTCATTATCAATTGTATTCTCATTTAGTGGCTTACTGTGTATAGACAAATGTCGATATATATGCTTGTACATATGAACACATGTTCATGTGTCAACCAATAGTTGATAGTTGGCAACATATGAGTGAATACTCATGTATGCACTATATGCATTATACTCATGATTTTTAGTAATGTTTGTTATTGGTGTTTGGCTGGTGGTGGTTATACAACTGTATTTTATAAAATGTATTTTGATTTGGCATCTCAATAAGGATTAAAAATTCTGTAGTACACATCAAGCCCAAGTCCCCACTCTAGTTGACTACATACGAACAACCACGCACGCACTATAGAGATATACATACGTTTATACATCTGTTACATACATGAACAATACATATGTATAAACCAAATAAAAATACAACGGTATACATCAATCGTATATAACTGCTATATTTTCGTTGTATGGTCTTTTGTTTTCGTTGCATATGTTTATATTCGAATTGTGTTACGCACGCCGTACAGCTTAAATAAATCAATTGTTTATTCTCAGTTAGTCGTGCGTATTGATAATAGCTGCAATACATGAATGGTTGTTCATATGTTAGATATAAATATAAGCGGTACAGAATTGATCTGTACCGCTTGTTATTGTTTGTATTCTATTTATAAAAAACAATCTATAAGGCTTTGAACTGTATTTTTATTTACAGTATCAAGGCTATCAAGATATGTACTATTGGTATGAATTGCCAATAGTTTGTTTTTATATCCATTTTTAGAGATAACTTTAAATCTAATCAAATAATTCCATCCTTCCATATCGTTAAAATATAACGGTTTAACAGATGTACATTTAACATCATCAATTAAATGTATATTTCTTTCGATAAATTCAAATAGTGCATTGTATGTGTATGTTTTCATTCTAGTAACCGCCCTTCTTAAAACTCGATATATAAATCTTCGTATGATACATCGTTTTTAATATCATACGAGCACCAATAATTACACCACATATATATAAAATCTGCTACACCATCGGAGATATTGCCGTATTCCTCAACGTGGTTATTTATACTATTATAATAGTACTCGGTAACAGTATTGTTATAGTATACCTCTACACTATAACGACTACCAAATTCACCGCAAGAGGTATCTTTAATTTGTACCTCTATAGGTTTATTTTCATAAGTACCGCTATAGATATAACACGGTTGATAATATCCACCGCCATTATTTTGTTTGTTGACATTATAAAAATCATTGTTTAAATTCATTTCAGATACTAAAGATAACATATTCATAAGTTTTCCCTCCGCAAGCGTGCACCGTGCACCCTTTTCTATGGTCTTATTATCTCATATGTGCAACCCTATGTATAATAGTTTTTGTCTATAACAATAGTACTTGCTATAGCTTATAGCTATAGTGATAAACATTCTCAAAATATATAGATGTTCCGCTGGTGTTCTCATTTACGTTTTCTAATTGAGAATTGCTGCTATAGATGTAAAAACGGCGGTATAATTAAGTATACCGCCTATGGTTTATTATTCGATTATTTCTATTTCTGTGATAGTCTCAAAATCATCACCAAAACAAACTGAAATTTCTAAACCGATAAACACGTTTTCAATATAAAATTCTCCGTGTTTACCATTAAGATATACCTCTACTGTGTCGCCACGTTCAAACTCGTATATATTTTTATCGGTGTATACTATATATTTTTCTCGATGTATACAAAAATAAATAACATCATAATCGTTATTATCTTTGTCGTACCACGTAGCACTATAATAGTCATAATTAAATTTGTCACTACTGTTTAAAAAATACGGAGATAGTAGTTGAATATCTGATAAATTTTCATTGTCTAAAAAGGCTCGTGTTTTTACCTCGTAGTCTCTATAATACTGAATGTTTTTTCTATCGTGGTAACCCTCGATAAGTCTTATTTTACTCATGGTTTTTATTCCTCTGATACTAATTTAACACTTTCAACGGTTAATCGTTCGCCGTCAATCATAATACATAAACCTTTATAAAATCTATCGGCGAACATATAACATTGATGTGTAGGTGTATAAATTGGTTCATTTTCATAAACTAAAAATTCACCTTGATTATTCTGTAATTTAATTCGGTATAAATCTTGCTTGACATAATACCGCCGTAAAACTCTATTATTTTTGTCTAATAATACATAAAATTCTTTATCTTCGCTATCACATGGATAATATGTAATAGCATTTTTAACAAAACATAGGCGACTATTTTCTCTTAATCTGTGATATTTTTCTTTTGTAATAGGTTTAAACTCAACCCACTTTAAACCATAGTATACTTTTATTGTTTTCTCTTGCGTTTTCATATGTTCCCCTATAAGTGATCACTGTTAGTTATATTCCACGGTTAAACATAAACGGTCTAACCGTGGTTAAAAATTCTCATGTTTATAATGTTTGTTTACTCCGTTGAATAAATACAACGATTAAACTAAGTAAAACTAAAGCCAATATATTCACCCTTTCTTATGCATAAACAATACTTATTGCCAATCTTGTAATAAAATCATTTTGCTATTATTTACTAAGTAGCGTATACCCTCTAACCAATTTTCACGGCTTTTACTGTCTCCGTATTCCTCGCTATTTTTTGCGAATTGTGGCATATCCTCTATAAAATATAGATTATCCTCGTAGCGTAACGAGTAAAACCATGTATGATATGCATTAATACATAACCAATTAGGTAATTCTATACCCTCTTCACTTAAAGACTCATAAATATAATCCTCTAATGAGTCATAAATAGTATATTCACAGTTTTCTATAATACCGATTGCCCTTGAAAAATCAATATCTAAAGTTTGTACAAGTGTATAAAATAAATTTCTATTGTCTTGTTCCCACTCTTCGAAAATCTCTATAAACTCTCTAAGAGAATAAAAATCATCATTATTATATTGTTTATAGTCGTTTTTTAATTCTAGTAATTCTTGAAATGTCATGTATTTATACCTCTTTTTCTAACATATAATAACCGTCAACATCATATAATGCATTTTTCGTTAATTCTTTAAATTCATACAATTGCATAATTCTTATACCACATTTTTAAATATCACCGTAAACACGTAACAAACGATAGCGAACAAATTTTTTGAATTGTTCAAAGTCGCTTGTATCGTAGTAATTGCCTTTGTAGTCAATAAATCTATAGCGGTTGTCTACTATCAACATAGAAAATTCATAACTTCCATATATAAATGTGTACACCTTATGTAGTTGTATAAAATTATACATCATTGTTCTTTCACAATAGACATAACCGCCATACATTCCCTTATAGCGTTCTATAATGGAATTAATATTTATTTTTTTGTGTATATCTTTCATAGTTTAACCCCTTTCAATAATCATATATAATTCTTCGTTTTTAACCTCTTCAATATGTAGCGGTTGAAATTCTCGAATAAATCTATTTAAGTATTTAGATGTGGTATGAGAATATTTTTCTCTATCTTGATACATCACATCATTTTTACTATCGTATACGGCAATCAAAGTATTGTAACTTTGAAAAGCTGTTAGATTTAAACTGATATTAATAATAAATTGGTTAGATACCATATTTCCCCTACTACTTAACATATTTTTTACTAACATAATTTTTCTATCCTTTCATTTGTTCCAAAATACAATATATACGGTTCATACCGTAAACCATAGCCATAGTGAACACTATAGCAAAAACATTTTTTAAAATAATAGATAATTCCATAGGCTATTACCTCGCTTTCTATGGTCTTATTGTCTCATATCTGTAGTACAATGTACAATAGTTTTTATCTATGGTTGCCATAGTTTTAAGCTATGGCGGTATATCCTTATACACCACTATAAAATAGATATATATAAATACCACAAAAAACCGAATTTGTCAAATTTTAATAAAAAATCAGCGTAAATGAGAATGTCTCTCAATAAAACGTTCATTTATTTAGCCTATGAGGTCGGTCTAAATAGTTCGCCTTATGATTATATGCAAAAAGGCAAAAACGCCGTACAACTCAAATAAATGAATTCTATGGCTATTGTCTAAATGAGAATACGGCGGATGTCTTTTGCATGCATACATAAGCCGTGAATTTGTGTTTTTGTGGCGTACACCGTTGTATATCGAATGTTTTCAATGTGTTATTGACAAATGGTCTCATTATTAATTGACATCAAAAATTTTCGATATGGTTTTTGCTGGTGGTCGTACAACTGTATTGTATGCAATCGAATTTCACGCAACGGATTTTTCAAATGAATACATGTTCATATGTTCATACATCGGTTATCTGAATATGTGTTCATATGAACATACGTTCATTTGAAAAATATATGAATAATTGTTCATGTATTCATCTATGACTAAAACTCATGCTTGAACATATGTATATATGAACACTCGTTCATATGTTGTATACATGAATATGTGAACATATGTTCATATGTAGTATATGACTTTGGTTGTATGCAATTTAATTGTACGGTCTTGCAGGATTTATCATATTGAGAATTTTTCTCAGTTAACCAGCTATACATAGTAATGTCTACTGTAGATAGACATATTATATACATATGTACACGGTTACAAACAAACGCAAAAAAGCGACAAAATGCATATGTTATAAAATCGTGTATTTTCGCTTGTATGCTCGTGTACCACTCTAACGTATAATCATAAGGGGAACACTCGAAAACGCTCGTATAACTCAAATAACGCAACTTCTATTTGAGAGCAGTTATCAACTACGCTGGCTTTTCTCATTTGTAGATGCTAATTGAGAATACAACGGCAAAACAAAAGGCGGTACTTGTGTACCGCCTTTTGTTTTATTCAAAATCTTCCAATTCTTCCATTAAATCACATTTATAGTCATCATCGACATTGTCAATTAAAGCCTTTACATATTCATCTATATTCTCTTCTATATCCTCTATACACTCGTAGGGGTCAACGTTTTGACCGATATTAGTATCAAGCACATCAAGTATAATCTCTTCAAGTTGATACTCTTGAGATAATTCGAGAATAGTCTTAGAGTTATCATCTGCATATCCTAAAAGGTACTCAATTAAATCGTGGTGGTTCAATTCTTGCTCAATAGTAAAGTACATCATAATAAATACATCCTTTCATTTTCTTATAATGTGGCGGTAGTGATCACTACCGCCCATATTCTAATTATTCAAACTCAAACGGCGAGCCTACTAGGTCGTACCAAAGAGATTTTTTTTGTTTAAGTTTTCCACCGTTGGCAACAATGGTATAATTTTTGTAATCAAAGGGTGAAAGCTCACCCTCTTCATACCAAGTGTCTAATAGATAAATTAAACTATCTGTAATTTGATTATTTTTACTCATGGTTTAAATTCCTTATTATAATTTACTTTGAAAAATCTGTGTACAGTTGACTCTTTTAGACTATTACAACAGTATAAACCATTGTACCCAAATGTAAAAAAGCCACCATTTTTTACACTCTTTCGTGCTCGTGATTTTTCGTTTGGTGTTAACACTTCACAAAGTACATAAGCAATACTATCCAAGTCATTATAGATAGTGTCTGATTGCTCAAGATGATTATCATAGAAATAATCTTGAATTTGTTTATATGGAATACACATATAAACACCCCTTTCAATATAAAATTATAAAAGACCTACGAAAGACATTTATCATCTTTCGTTACACTCATTATATCACGAATACGCCTAACCACATAATAGAAAAAATCTATGACTAGCCATAGCTTTAAGTTATGCCCTACGCAGGCGGTACTCATAAAATTAAATTGCATACAATACAGTTACACGACATCATATGAACACATGAACATATGAGCATACATCGGTTATATGAATGTATGTTCATATGTTCAAACATTCATATGATTGCATACAACTGAGTTGCATAAGACTATATCGAAAGTTTTCTATCTGTAGTATTTTAATCATCTAAAGTATTCGAACTGATTGAGATTTTTCGATATACTTTATTCATCTAAAGTTTTCAATCTAATCGAAAATTTTGAATGTGTTAAATCGAACATCTGTTCGCTGGTTGCAGGCGGTCTCGCAGGTCGTGGCGAACACACGAGCGGTCAATATGTAATGCCTTGAAAAAACAAACATATGTATCAATATATGAACACATATACATATAAAAATAGGGGTGAGATATATATGTATATATAAATATATATAATACCGTGGATATATACATATAAATATATACAAATGAAAAAATCCGTGGAGAATAGCACATATATAACAACAAAAATTACCACGACAATGCGTTTAAATAGTCTATATGGTGTGTTTACATCCACGGTGGTATATTTGTATACCCCATAGACAAAAACCACAGCAGAACGCAAATAAATGAGTTCTGTGAATGTGATGCGGTGGTTATATCGTGTTGTTGAGTATCATAGATGAAAACCTGTGGTAGTCTCCACGGTAAAAACAAACGTATGTTCCATGGGTAAAACAATGGTTTTACATCCACAAGTCGTCAATAGAATAACACCTGAACACCCATATAGACATAATACATATGTCACCGACACATATATACGTTTGTTTAATGCCACGACATATATACAAATAAAAAATACCACCATATAAAACGTGGACAAACAATAGATGTGATAATGTATAAGCGATTATGTTATATGCTTAATGTGATAACCGCAGCATGTATTGTTAATTTTTATACGGTGGTATTTGATTTGTGTGACAACAGCAGGCGAACGCATGTGCTGTAGACGTATTTGAATGGTGGTATGATTGCCTGTGCGATGTGTTTAGGATGCATCACACAATGAATGTGGTGTTTGCCATGCGTTTGCAACCTGTTGTCTATATGTATGATAACACAAGATGTTTTGTGGTGTCAATACCCAATGTGTTTTTCTTGGGTTTTATTTTTTGAAATCTTGTTTTTTATTTTTTGGTTTTTAATTTTTTGGATTTAGGTCATTGGTTTTTGGTTATGCCACACAAGTCTTGAATTAGGAAGCTGTAAGTGTCAATACATTGGATGCCAATATTGTTTGTTGACTCATTGACAAAAACATAGATTGCATTTTTCATGTATATCGTGTTTTCTGTAAAGTTGGTGACTACGCCGATATAAACATGTTTATCATTAGACCGTGCCAAGGCAATATCTCCATCTCTAAGAGAACCGTATTTAGTTCTTAACGTAGCAACGGTCGGTAAATCGTCTACGGACTTCTCCACAGGTTTCCCATTGAATAACATTGTGCCAGCTTTAATGAAATTTGAAGTCTTATTTTCAGGTTTTAAAAACAATGACTTTAAATATTCGATATTCTGTGGTGTCACATCCAGTTTTAATTTTAGTGTTCCCATAGAGTCGTTTTTGGTTTTCATCTTAGTCCTCCTGTACGATTTTAAACCATTCTTTATAAAAATTGTCTCCGACTGTTCCAATGTACACTTTTTCACGAAAGTCGGATATAACAACTTTTTCCACCGTAGCTTGTTTTACTTTTGTCGGAGGTGTAGTATCAATGTTGTTATACAGCACTGGTGCTTCGACTTCAACTTGAGTGCCACTTGGTAATAACGCTTGCAGCTCATCCACAGTAAAATCAGTAGTGTGATACCATTTGTTTGGCTCTAAAGCTACCTGATTGATTAATTCCAAGTTTTTCTCGGCGGCGAACCATCCGCCATTACAGTCAACACCGTCTTCTTCTTGTGTTGCAGTAAACCCATAAGGTTCCTTATCTAGTTGCACGACATAACCCTCTGGGAAGTTAACACCATCCATTGGTAATCTAATGATTGTGCCTGTGAAGTCATTGTATTTAATAATTACACGGTCGCCAATGTTAAACTTTGGTTTTTTCTGCACTTTTGGTTCATCTGGGTCAACTGTTGTATAATCAAAAGATTTAATCTGAAGTGGAACTGTTGTTTGTTCTGGTTGTTCTTCTAGGGCATCCACCAGCTTGTCAGCATATAATTTAAACTGAGGTAAGTCTAGTGGTTTGTCTTCCAATAGAGCCTGTAAGATGCAACCTCTGAGATATGCAACGTAATCAGCTTTTGTGAAATTCTCTTCGATAATGCTTAAGTAATTCATATGTTTTCCTCCTGTTAAAAACGTGTAATATAAACCTCGAACCAATCATTTGTTCTGCCAGACTCGGCTACCGAGATTATATCTTTTAATGTTTCAATCGATGCCTGATAAATAACCATCTCAGTCTTATTACTTGAATAAGACTGCTGTTTTTCTTGTGCATCGTGCAACCATTGGTGTAAGAACGGAATATCTACCTTATGTTCCATACTATTCCAATCAAGGTGTTCATTTGCATATTGTTCTACCTCTGAGATAAGAAAAGCATAATGCAAGTATGGACATCGCCTGTTTTTACTAAAGATATAAACCTCCATATATCCTCCTGTTAATTAATTTGAGTATATATTACTTTATACCCAGTATCAATATATTTTTTAATCTGACATAACTGCTCTATTTGGTCAGGGAATATCAATGGGTCTCTTGGGTTAGCTAATGGACTGCGAGTTAGTGTTCCATCATCATAAGCCTGCAACAAGCGTGCCACCAAAGAGCCATCAATGATGTATTCCTCATTTGGTTGAAAGTCACGAAGATTGTCTCTGAAAAATCTTCCGACATTTCTATTGTAAATACTAAAGTGTGCCACAGGGATAACTCTGTGGTTTACAAACACATAAAACTCGTTATATAATCCCATTAGTAGTCCTCCTGTGTTATTTACCGCATGCTAATATGAATACTGTTAAGGCGACACTCATTAGCATTAATGTGATAGTCGTTTCCAAAGAAACATACCGAGTATTATACTCAAAGCCACCAATAACATGAACTGCTTTTTGTTGAGTGGCTGCGTTCGCCCACTCCTTGTTGAACTTTTGCCATGATATATCCCATCCAGCATCACTTAGCTCATATTTTGTTTGTTTCAGGTCATGTTGCAAGTCTTTAATATAGGCATCCTTGGCGATAATCACTTGGTTTTGTTCTTCGATTGTTTTATGCAGTTGTTGTATATCCAAGTTAAACCTCCTGTTCTAAATGGGTTTCAAACAATTTCAAAAACTGTAGTTCCGCATTTGGGTCGTCACATTGGTCGGTATCATACATTACTTGGTCTTCTAAAGTCATGAATGATAGTCCATATGCGTATGTAGTCAACTCGCCGTTATTGCGAATAAACATTAGCTTTGTATATGGTCTAATTTCGCCAAAGAGAGACATGTTATGCGTATACATAATCATGTGACCTTGTGGCAACGTCACGGAGTATGTAGAATACATTTGTTTATGTTCATCTCCTACATAACTGTAGATGTTCTCAACTGTTGTGTCGATTTGTTTTAATAATTGTTTACGTTTCAATGGTTTTCCTCCTGCTGTTGAATTAAACTTTCAACTTAAAAATTGTGTTTTTATGTTCAAATGCGTGGATTAATTGGTTTTCATATGTATTGATAACGGTTTGTCTTGCATTTTGTAATATGTTTCCTAGAGTCTCAAATTGCTCTACCGTGTATTCTTGAGTGCCATCAAGAAAATACATATTAGTGAGTAATCCTTGATGTAACAAGACTTTATTTTTTCTAATGTCTAGACGATAGCCGTCTTGTAAATGTATTGTATCACAGAACTGCAATATCTGCAACAAGTTATCTGAGTCAAACTTAACAGAAACCCTTGGTTGTCCATTAGACCAGCTTGGTTGCACGGTTGTCACAATTAAATCTGGCACATTATCAGACCAGAACTGATTGCGACCCAGAGTGATGCCATTAAGTTTCATGGGTAATGTCTTTGGGATGATAACATCTGCACCATATTGATTGATACTGCTATAGACGACTTGTTGAGACAGATACTTATTGAAAATGTCTGTCTCAGGCTGTATAGGGTCTAATCTCAAGTATGTTACTTCCATTATTCCTGCTCCTGTGACTCTACATGTGGTTTCTCATGTTTATCAGCGAGTGTTAAACACTTGTCGCACACGGTCTCCAACTGCTTTCTTACCAAAGTAACTGCTTGGTCTAATTCTTTAATTACTTGTTTGACACACTTTAGGTCTTCTTTTGTTAATTGGTCGGTGTCTGCATTTGGCAACAACAATGTAATATCTTGAATAGTCTTAATGGTTTTCCATTCGTTAATCTGTTGTTGTAACATATCGAATGACAACGTACGTTCTCCAACAGCATTTAAAATCTCTTGATACATTGAATATCGCAAATGATTTAATACTGCGTTATCTTCTTTGTGAAAGTCAATGTTGTCTGCCATACGGTCAATATACAGCGTAAGTGGATAACCTGCCATAGAATTTACTAAGATGTCTTTATTACTCATTCCAACCTCCGTTTTCTAATTCGTAATCAATTTCTAATTGTCTTTGCTCGGCGTATAACTGACTATAGTACTTTTGTTTACATGTTGTTGTACAAAACCGCTGATTATGACTTTTAGGTGTAAACCAACGTCCACAACAATCGCATTGTTTCATATGTTTTCTTCGTTCGGCTTCACGTTGGTAAAACCCAATCAGAAAATCTTCTGGTACCGCTGGATGTGGTCTGCCGTCAAAACAAGATTTATCTTGCAGAAATTCTGGCAACTTAGACATATGTCCACCTCCTGTTATAGCTCAAATGTTTTGCGTTGTGGTTTAGAGCCACGGTTTTGAACCAAGGCAGCTTCATAATTGCTGATAAAGGCTCTTAGATTAATATAGACATAACCCTTGCCAGATGCGACCGCATCTTCCATTAATTGATGAGTCAATGTATTGAACATTTTAGACATCATAACTGCATCAATTTCAGATACAGGAATGTTGATTACCATGTTTGATAACTCGTTGTCTAAGATGATAATTCGAGCCTGTTTGGCATCGAATGTAAAAGTCTTCACGAAAGTAGTGTTTGTGTCTAAAGATAACTTAAATAGCATAATTATTTCTCCTGTTCATTTAATTCATTTCTAATAATGTCACGCACCATTGCACAATACCATGCACAGTATGGGTCGTGTAATAATTTGGCTTGTTCTTGCCATAATTCTTGTAATTGTTCTTTGGTCTTCTTTGGCTTTTCTGCCCTTTGTAGTAACTTACGACCAGCCTTGATTGACTTGGTAATTCTTTTTAATTCCTTTTCTGTTGGTTGCAACTACATCACCACCAAGTTTTCTTCCAAAGCCACGCTCAAGGCGAATGCTGCACTATCGCAATCCCAATTAATAGCATTGTGGATTAATCGTCTTGCCGATTGTTGCTCTTGCGGTGTCAAGCGAATACCATCTTGTGTTGCTGCCTTAATGGTTCGCACTCGCTCGTCACAATTTCTTCTGATTTCATTTCTTGGGTTCACTTTTTTGTTCCTACCTTTCGTTATCACTCAATAATTAAAAACCCCAGACTGTTTAATGTCTTACAGGTGTTTTCCTTACCTGTTGATTACATTATATCAGTTGGGGTTTTGTGTGTCAACAACTTTTTTACAAAATTTTGAGTTTTTTACTTTAGTGTGTATTTTTTCATTAAATCAGCCACAGAAATCCATCTGTAGCCTGCTCCAATGGTGTCGTACATCTGAACAAACACGGTATCAGTTTCTTTATCAACACGCATATCACAACCGACTAGATGGGTTGCACCATCTTTGTTACACACATGCTTGTTCATGTATTGAACTGCGGATAACACCTGTTTGTCGATGTCCATATATTGTTCTTCGGCATCTTTCATGGCTTTGAATACTTTAGTAATGTCGTAATGACCGATATATGTAAATTCGTTGGTAATGGTATATAGTGTATCGCAAGAGCCATCATCGTATAAAACATAATAGTCACCATTCACATCTATTCGACAGATAATAATAGTAAATCCCTCATTATCGATATATATATCTCCGACTGTTGTTTTGTGTCTATCCATTATCCTCGACCTCCTGTTCTAGTGTGTCATAAAATTGTTCCAAGAATTGGTCTACTTGATTGATTTCAAACCCAGTGTAAACATGATGTTCATAATCGACAAAACCCTCTGGGTGGTCTTCCCAAGAACACTCATACACAACTCGACCGTCTTTTAATCGTATCACAAACGCCTTATACATGAGTGTTAATGTTGCGTATTCATCATATGCTACCTCTTGGTTTGCAACGATTGTAAATTGTTTGTCGGTGTAATCATATGTAAAGCCGTTTGCTCCAACAAGTTGAAACATATGCATGATATCAAACATTGTTAAACACCTGTAGTCTTTCTTTGAGTGCTTGTAGTAATAAATGTAAGTTGGTCTCACAACAGTAGACAATCTTATGGTTTACAATCTCGCTTTTAAAGATGGTTGTTACAATAAAGTGTCCGCCTTTGGTTAATGAGATTGTGCGATACGTTTTCAACGTTTCTTTGTAAATCAATGTTGGTTTGTCGTTGTAAATAAATACATCACCAACATGCAATTCCTTTTCTTGCATAATTACCCCTCGTAATCTTCCTCGTAATCTGGCTCTTCTTCCTCGATGGCTTCAACGGTTATTTCTTCAATAGAACCACTAGCATCATATTCGTAAGATGTTACATTGATGTCAAAGTAATCCGCAAGGTCAGATGCAATCTCATATGCTTCTTCTTCGCTAGAAGCAGTAATCCGTGCTTCACCATAGAATGTGCCACCAAAAGTAACATTATAGACTTTATCCATTATTTTTCTCCCATCTCAATAAGTGCAGCCACTAATACGCATATCAGGCAGACAATAGTAATCTTAACGGCAAACCAAAAGACGGTTGCGGTGACTGCCATTGTGACACCTGCGATGCCAATTAAAGCCAATACAAAGGCGATACCGACAGCAAACCATGACAACTTTGCGGCAATACTAAGTGCCACAACAGCAATCGCCAACAGGGTAACAAAAAGTGCTTTTATTGTATTCATGTGTTTAACTCCATTGTTTAATAATTCGCTCGGATGGTACATACCAAATATGACCGTCAATTTCAGCTTGCACCAAATAGAAGTCAACTATTGGGTTATATAACTTAATTTCACCGACCAATTCTTGGGATTTATCGTTAAAAAATTGTACAACTGTACCATCTTTAAGCGTTTCCATTTTCTAGTTCCTTTCTGACAGGTGTCTTTGGTTTCTTTTTATGTGTTGTAAAGTCGCAAGATACCTCTTTGCAGGACTCACACATGCCAAGCGTTTGTAAATTCACCAAAGATGGATACAAGTAATTCAAGCGTTCAAAAATCGCTCGTGCCACTTGTTGATGCTCCGTGGATGCACGCTTGCATAACCGCTTTGGTAAATACTCCATCCATGCTCGTAAAGAACCACTCACAGTCATGGTAACATTAGTTGCCAATGGCAATACATAAGATGCAACTTGATATGGAACACCTGCTTCAACCAAACGGCGATATTCAAGAATTTGGTTCTCAATCAATTTATTCATGAGTTGACCCATATCGTCTGTAATCTCTGGATGTTCCGTGGAATTAAACCATGTGGCATCGCCAAAGTCTGTACCTCGTGTAGACTTCACGGTAAAAGACAAGTGTCTGTGTCGTGTAATCTGTGCAAGACATTTCTGTGACATTTCAATATCGAATGTCACCAGCGTATGTTCCAATAGTGACAAATGTCCACTAGAGGTGGCTCGAATTAATGCGTCCTCGGTTAATTCCTTACCATAGCATTGACCCATGGCATGAGTCGCTGTATTAAGTGGTGTATAGTTCTGTAGTTCAACCTGCATATAATACCTCCGTTAAAACATTTGAATTGTAAACCATGTTGCCATGACAATGTTGAAAATCGTAAGACCAAAGCACCAAGCCTTAAGCCATGAGATGGAACGCTTGTTTTTCTGCACTTCACAGTTAATCGCACGAAACTTCAGTCTATTATCAATGTTCGTATCTCGAATAATTAAGATGGTATCATCTAGAGTTTTTCGCAACTCTTTAATACTTCGTGTGTTTGATAACGAGCGTTGATTCGCTGCGGTTTGACCGCTCACCAATAAATCGATGGCATGTGTCCGCTGTTTGACTTTGGTTTCCATTTGTAAGAATTTGTCTTGTATCTTCTTTAAGTAGTTCATTATTCCTCCCATTAGCGGTAAACAACGGCATAATCGGCAGTACCACCATTCGCAAGACCGACTGTAAATACGGTGTGAAAGCACCAGCCATCTTCAAATAGTTCATTCAATTGTTCTTCTGCGGTACTAAGAGTGGCTGTATGTAGTAGAACACATTTGTATTCTGTTGCGTGTTTTAATTGCATATTTTTTCTCCTGTTGCTTCTTCAATAAGTCTAACTAATTCAAAAAACGCATTGTAGTAAAAATCAGCTTCTTCGATGGTGACTTCTTCAAACTCTCGTGACTTACTGTAAGTTTCCACGACTTCAACAATGGTTCTAACCTTGTTTTTATCTATACGTTTCATATATTTACACCGTCAACCAATAAATCAACGAACCGACATTAATTACGAGAACCGCAATTAAATACCAAAAAATTTGTTTATGTGTTTTTTGCATTTGTTCTTGTAGGTCATTGACTCTGGCTGTCAATAAGTCTAGACGTTCTGTGTGCATTTGCCCGACTTTCGATAGCATTGAAGCGGACTCGTGGAGGCTAGAGATTGACTCTTTTTGCATGTCTTGTGATGCCGAAAGTGCTTCGATTTGTTTATGATGTTCATTAATAGTACTTGAGTACTCACTTAGTTGTAATGTCGTAGTTTGTAATGTTTCGTTATTTTTACCAACATTCTTTGCCAATGTTCCCATCGTTTCGTGTGTGCGTTGGTAAGCATCCATTAGTTCTGCCATGTGTTATTTCTCCTGTGTGATATGATAAAAACAATAGTGTGACCCATAGTCAATAGTGATACCCAACGGATTATGCATAATGCGATAATACGGCGGTGTAAAGCCATTGTAATGCCACCAATCTTTAATCGCCTGTAATGCATCGGCTTCGGTCTCAAATAGACCATGGTGTTTCGTTTCGTATGTTCGTGTGTCTTGCCACTCAAGTTTGTACATTAGTCTATCTCCACAAGTTGTTGTAAATACAAGCAGTTCGGTAATAGTGTTGACAAGTGAATATAATCATCTATACCACCGACCTGTTTCCATCCTGTTAATTCAATCATATCTTGCCAATACACAGTATCAGTAAGGTTTAACTGTATGCCAGTTGGAGAGAATTTTTTACCGTTGACTCGTAAAACAACTCCTCTATCAATAACACCTTTAAGGAAAACAAACTTTTGTTTGGCTATGAGCTGTTGGTTTTCAACAAAAATCTTAATTTGTTGTCTTACAAGCGTGTTCGCTACATAGTCAGTCACCAATACTAAAGGTCTTCTGCCAATGAATTTTTTACGAGACACCAAAGAATACATGTCTTTGAACTGTAGGTTGTTACATTGAATGTCATATACAATACAATGCTTTGGGTCAATAGATATAGATTCAATAAACATATATATTTTAGAGGTTGCACCACTACGGTATATTTGTCGTTCAACCACAAGGTCTCCATACACAAACATTGTTACACCTGCTTTCTATGCTTCGCATTAAAAATCCGTTGTTTGGCAACATCAAAATACATTGGGTCTAACTCAATACCAATGAAATCTCGACCCAATTCAACGGCTGCAACACCTGTTGTACCAGAACCCATAAATGGGTCAATAATAGTATATTCTTTTGGAAGAACACCAATAATGTTTTCCATCACCTGTAGTGGCATCTGACATGGATGCACCGTTTTTTCTGCTGAGGTGTTCTTAACGATATTAATGTTCCACCAATCGTAAATCGGTGTGCCTTTAGAGCCGTTTTCAATCAACCGTTTAATCCGTTTATCATTTGGGTTCTTATACGGTTGTAACACCTGTTTAAAGTCTGGTGTTACACCAAAGAACGCAATATCTCGGTGTTGTTTGCGGTTGTTTGTATTATATACCCATGATACCACTTTAGTTGGTGGTCTGTCAATATCAATCGCAAGTTGATATAGCTGTTCTGGGTAGTGAATAACGACAGATGGATGCGATGGGTTAAACACTTGTTGTAACATATGTCTGTAATCGCCATCGCTCATTCTGTCGTGATAACCGTTGTAATGATACCCAATGTTGAACGGAGGGTCTGACACGATGATATATGGTTTATTTTCCGCTTGTAGTTGGTCTTCGATGGATTGTAATATGTTTTGACAGTCGCATTGATGTAATTCAATCATCATAATCTTCCTCGAATAACATTTTTGCGATTTCTTCATCATAACTAAAACCAAGTAGTCTTAAGATGTCGTCTTTGTCTTTTTCAGTAAAGTCTCTATGACCGTTTAGTTTGAGAGATAAATTTGTGAGACTGATGCCTAATAGGGATGCAACTTTACCGACACCCAAATTACGGTCTTTAAACATGCCTCGCAACATTGTGTGTCGTTCTTGGTATCGTGTTCCAATGTCTACTTTGAGTCGTGCAAGGTATGTTTTGACATCTTCAATATCTTTAAAAGTGGCATCTTCTAATACATTTTGCAACTTTGACAGCAACACCGATGTTTCTTCAAACTTCTTGTAATCTTCTTCGATTACAACTCCATTAATTCGTACATGTGTTTTCATATATTCCTCCAATAGTTTGGGGCGAACGAGTCGCCCCATCTTGTATTATTTACTTAATAAATTTTCCAACATTCCAACACGTTCTTTTAACTGTTGTAATTCATCTCGTTTAACATTTGTTGCTTTACCAATCTTAAAGTTTACAGATGCATTAGTTACAGAAGAAGAACCAAAAGATTGTCCAACGTAGAACATTACATTTTCATTCGGAGCATAGAACGCACCCAATGCCCCAGCATTCGCATTTTTGTAGTGTCCAAAGCCTGCACTAATAGAGAACTTGTTATGTGCATCAAAACCGTTCCAATGTAATGCACTCAAGGCAGATACAGATGCAATAGCTGCATTAGTGCCACGTTCTAATTGGTTTACCTTACTAGTGATGTCACCAAACATTTGTTGACTTTGGGTTTCCAAAGCAGTAATTCGGTTTTCATGGTTCACAGACACCTGTTTTAACGCTGAAATATCGCTTGTATGAGCGTTTTGAACACGCTCTAGTGTATTTGTTCGTGCACCTAAATTTGTAATCGCTTGGTGGTTATCATTAATTAATGCCATTCCAGTACCAATGTCTGCCGCATTTTGACGGATGCGATTATCAAATGTACTTACCGTTGTGCCAAGATTATAAATCTTGTTGCCATTATTTGTGATTTCATCAATGGCTGCATACAACTGAGAACCATTGACTGCATCTAAGGAATCTGCGGTAATACGACCAGCAGACACATTTTGTAATTGTCTGTTGTAATTGTGGATTGCACTATAGGTAGAAGATTGTGTAGCACCAAAGGACACACTGGAGTTTGGACTGTCGCCTGCGAACACATGAGTCGTGCCATTGATGTCCATTTGACCAAACGCAACAGGGTCAGATGTTTGAGAGTTTGTGCCAATTGCCACAGAGTTCTGTACTGGGGCACTTGCGTTGTTACCAACAACCACGGCATCAATACCACGGACAACAGAGTGAGTACCAATGACAATTGAACCTTGGTTGTCAACCGTGTTATTTGCACCGATTACGGTTTGTTCTTGGTGATTGCCAATGTAATTATTATAGCCAATTACAGAGGATTGATTCGCAGATGTTGTACCATTGCCACCGCCTAAGATAATATTATCGTTACCATTCACAGTATTGTCACGACCCAATACAATCGTATTAGTACCATTCACAACTGTGTTTGCACCGACTGCAACACTATTATAACCTGTTGCCACAGGGTCAACCGCAGATGGTTCTAAAGAGCCAATCGCAACTGGGTTTGCGAATACACCCATAGTTGCCATTGCGAATACTGCGGATAAAATTGTTGTTTTCGTTTTGTTATTCATTAGTTTTCTCCTGTTGTTTAATTATACAGTTTTGTTTAATTGTTTGAAGTAATCCAAGACATCTTCTTTCGTTTTCTTTTTAATGGGGTTAATATCTGTTGTTGTCCAGTCGGCACTTGTTAGACACTTAGCATCAATAGATTTTAACCGCTTATGCCATTGGTCGGTACAAACGTAAATCACTCCACGTTTCATCCGTAGACATTGCGATGATTTCCAATGGTGTCTGCGGATGCCCTTACCGCTTGACATTAATTCGTATGCTTCGTGGAACCGCATTTACAACACTTCTCCTTTCTGGGGAATAAACATAAGATAACCACGCTTAAGAACATCGCCCCAAGCCATTCTTGGTTGTTAAATACAAATGTTTGAATGAATGAACCACTCATCAGTAATAAACATGAGATGTCAATCATTCGTCTAATATCTAGTATTAATTGTTTGTCCATTTTCTTCCTGACCTTTCTTTAACTCTTCTCGACCAATCTTTTGTAAAAATTTCCAAGACTTGAACATTGTCTTATAGTCAAGATTGATATATGTTCTATTCTTTGGGTGCTTTGGACACGCCAAGTATATCCAATGTTCATCCGCTGACCTTAAATGTTGAAGTATTGGTATTGGCTTGGTTTTACATTTGTAACAACCATCTGTTGTCTGACATCGGTCTAACACATAGTCAAACCCATCGCCATAGTCAATAAAATACTCTCGTTTTTTCGGCAGTTTGCGACCACCACCAAATCCATTAGATGCCATGTCTCACCTGCTTTCTAATAAGATAATACCATATGATTATACTTATGTCAACAACTTATTTTTTAATAAACACAAGATTTTACATATAATAAAAAGAGACCAACTATGTGGTCTCTTGCATTTTATTCTGCAACTTGCGTATACAACGCATTATAAATCAATAAGTCTAATCTATCGTATGCACGTTTGTACAACTCATATAACTCTTCATACGTTGCACCCTCGTTCTCGAACGCAACCATTGTATCTTCAACGTCTTTAACAATAGATAAATACTCTTGCTCGTCAATAATGATTTCTGTCATTTGTTTTCCTCCAATTCTAAAATCGCTTGTAGATATTCCAAGACCACATCAAGTGATACATTTGTGACATCCCCATCAGGTAACAACTGTGTACCATGGTAAATCACGCCATCTTTCAATAGTGCCAAACAAAAGACACCATCGTCTTCGGTATACTTGAATTGAATAACGGCTACATCATAACCATTGTTAAACGAGAACCACCACATCTGGCGTTCTTCATACATCATGTTTTTTGGTAGAATGGTCGTATATTTAAAACCATCGTGCTCTTGCAATTCTTTAATAATTGTTTTATCCATTGTTCCTCCTGTGTTAAAAACAATTTGTTTACACCATTATGATACCATGGGTGATTGCGTATGTCAACAACAAAATAAAAAAAGACGGAAGAAATTAATCTTCCGCCATACGATAATGCCATAACGCACAATCGTCTATTTCACAAGCCTGCACTTCCGCAAGTGTACCACAACAACACTCTCTACATTTCTTGTGGATTGCTTCGAGCGGTGTCTTTGGTTTTAATGGTTTGCGTTTCTTTTTATTTGTTTTCTTTGGCATGTTCAACTGCCTTTCGCAAGTGTTCTAATTCAAGAACACGGTCGATGTGGTCGTGTACTCGCATTTGTTTTTTATTGCGTTCGCCACTTAATTCGACAATGGATGTACCACAATCATTTGGTCGATAACCCTTGTCTGCGGAATAACCGCCCCAACCAAGGAATGAACCTGTTTGAACATCCAAGTGTTCAATTAACGACCAAGCCTTGGCAATACGGTTGGGTTCTGCCACCATGGTGCGTTCATACGTTGTCTTATGTAGATGCTCATAGAACGTAATATCAGTATGCAGCCACTCCATCTTATCAGGTTTCTTTGAATTATGCCATGTACCGATGACATACAGGTTCTTATTGACATTAAAGAACACCGATGCCATGCCATGGTAAAACGGCACACCCAATAATTCGGCTAACATCTGCTCTGGGATTAAACGATTGTGTTTCAACGCTCGTTCATATCCATGGTTGCCACTTCGGCAGAACAAAATACGGTCTTTAATCGGTTCTAACAAGCGGTATGCCGTAAGTACTTGGTCTCCACCATGTTCCGATTGTTCAAATACCGATGATGCGGAACTCGTGGTTGCATTGTCCGTAGAGTCACCGCCGATAATTAAATACAGATTGTCAATCGTTTTGACTTGAGAAATAAATTTCTCAAACGCTTCTCGATTGTGATAGATGTTGCCAACATGGATGTCGGATATATCTGCGATATATGCTCGCTCTGACTCCACTCGCACATCTATTTTATTCACATTTAGTGATTGTTCAGCAATATTCAAATTCGTTTCTCCATATCTTTCAAACGTGTACATTGGTTGCCACAGAAATTACAAATGGTCTGGTTGTCACCGAATGACTCATCGAGATATTCAACCGCTTTACAAGTAGTCATGGGTCTTTGTTCGCCTGCGTACTTATACATACGTTTGAATGTTTGTCTTGCAGAGTCAAATGGATAGTTAACCTTGATGATTGGTGTTTTAGCTTCATAACATCTAATGTTTGGTCTCAAGACATCCTCGTCAAGTACACCTTGGTCGATTAATTCGTTTAACACTTGTTGAGCAACCACCAATGACTTCTTGAGTCGTCTTGAGGTTAACATTTTGTATTCACCAAAATGTTTGGCGATGTCGCTAACTTTCATTCGCAAGCCATAACGCATCATAAGTCGTTTCATGCTGCTTGTACCGACTTCTTTTCTGAGTCGCAAGAACGCATACATTAACTCTTTAATTTCTTCTTGTTCAATCAAGATGTCCTCTGGTGAGCGTTCGTAATCAAAATCTCTGTAGCGTTTCATCTTGCGAACCAATTTCTTTGATATTCGCTCTTGGTCGAACTCTTTAAAAGACATACGATTATCAAACTCGTGTATTTTAAACAGTTCATCCGAATTAGAGCAAAAGAACTCCATTAGTTTATTCATGCGACCACCGTATATCTACTATCGACCCTTGTAATTCGTTTAGAGCGTTCTCCGATTGATTGACAACGGTCTGTACGGAAATCACATTGCACGATTGTACCGACATGTCTGCCGTTATGCGTTATCTTGCGATAGTTGCCTTTCGTACGTTTCTTCTCTTGTTTTTCTGTTTCCTCGTCTTCACGCAAGAAGATTACCTCTGGTGAAATCGAATATAAATACTGTTGGATTGTCTCCCTGTGTTCACCGAATATTGATACTCTGTATAACTCCCCATTTCTAAACATGTCCACTAAAAACATATATCTTTTAAACATGGATGTGTTTTTTATCTCCCATTATTTGTTCGTTGAACCTGTTCCACCTGTGCGTTGGTCGATTGTATCATCGTTATCAATCAAGAAATATTTAGTGAAAATACCTTGAACGATACGTTCGCCTGCTGAAATATGTTGAGTAGTGTCGCCATAATTGTATAATACAACCATGATTTCGCCCTCGTTTTCTTCATTATTGTAATAATCGGAATCAATAACCGATGCACCAGTCGCAAGCATTAATTGCCGTTTGATACCCAAAGATGAACGTACTCGTAAATCTAAGTATTCATCTGGTGGCATATATGCTTTAACACCAGTACGAATTAATATAGATTCCTTTGGCTCGATTGTGTAATCATCATAAGCATAGAAATCATAACCAGCACTATGGACAGAACCTCGTGTTGGTCTTTTAACAATTGCACCTAAGCGTGATACATATTCAAATCCACGTACTCGCTTTGCTATTGGTTTAAGACCGTGATGTTTTCGTATTGCATTTAATGTTTGACTCATAATTAATCCTCCGTTTATACAAGAACTTCCACAGTAATATACTGTCGTCCAAATTCAATCGCATCATCGTATGATGGCATCCAAATGTCAATGGCATTTGAATAACCACCACCAAATCTATCTTTTACAACATATGTTCTACCATTAATAACTACTCGTGTGCCAAACGGTAAATCGTCACTTGCGATTGCTCCATCGTGTGTCCATTCACCGTTTGCCATTGTACCACGGTCTGTATATGCAGATACCTCAGCTTGCATTTGGTATGCATGCGATGGTATTAAACCACCAAGGAATAACACAAATGCAAGCAAACCCAGTCGTAACATATCTAAGCGTTTTTTCATATATCTATCTCCTGTTGTCGTAATATTCGATAATTTGTTTAATCCATAAACAGCACATGTAGATAAATCCAATAAACATTAATGTGGCGATTAATTTGTGCACTAGCACCAGAATAATTAAACAGTCCATGATTGCACCGCATCTATAGCATGGTTTAATTCATTAACGATACTATCTTGTGCTTGATACCCAAGTTGCATCGACCAAATTAATCCAACAGTCAATGTATAGTCATTTAATAACGCACCAGACACAATCTTGTTAACTTTAGACTGATTGTCTTCGTCTAAGCGATACACGGCAATTAGGTTTTCTTTTTCGACTTCATCGAACTCTGCAACACAGTATTCCTCTTCGATGTCGCCTGATTTGTTAACAAATGCATGTACGATAATATCGCCATGGAATACAGCAAAGGCTTCATCAATTACACCCAAGTCGCACAAGCATTTATCCAATGCTTCACCATTCAAGAACGCTTGACGTGCAATCTCGCTAGTGTCCTCGTCTACATCGCCTGTTAAATACACAAGCCAATGCGGATGCAATTTACGAATGTCTTCACATGATGGTGAGTCTGTGGATATTAAACAATAAGATTGACCGTTGAACCACAACAGTTGTTCTCCCCAAAGTTTATTTAAACCATCTGTATTTATTAATTTTTGTTCTAGCATAATGCAATCTCCTGTTATGGTGTAATGTCGTAAACTTTAAACTCAATGCGTGGATGCTCACTATAACGTTTTCTACAGATTACATCACACACTTGATTATCATCGTGCCACACGATACCACTCAAGGCATCCATGACACCTTTTAATACGTTATCAACATCTGGTTTTTTAGTCGGCAGAATTAAGCCTGATTTCATATCTTCTCGGTCTTTCTTGCGACCACCAGATGGTATCTTTCTATAAATATCAAGTTCAAACAATAATGGAACTTCCGTTACATCTTTTGGATGCTGTATAGAGTCTTTAATCAGTTGTTTGTAAGCCTTGGACTTTGGAGGGTCATATGCTCTTACGAAACGACCTCGTCCACATAGGCGTGGACGACCCTGAGGAACAGGTTCACCCATTACCGTTGCTGAATAGATTAATTTCAAGTATTAAACCTCCGCTTTATCGTACAATCGACACAATGCATCTGTAATATCATCGCAAGCCTTGTCCACGAGATGAACGGCTTCTTGCTTGGATAGGTCAGATTCTAACATTCGTCTGCGAACTTCTGCTTTTAGTTCGTTAGTTCTATAATCAATAATCGCAAGCATATGTAATTCTTTTACCATAATTTATTCTCCGATTGCAGCTTTGATTTTATCAACTTGTTCCTTTAAATGGTTTAAGTCCTTAGAATTGTTGATTACAAAATCACATTGAGATTTTAAATCATCAACAGATGTCTCTGACACATCATTAAGCCGTGTTTCATCGCACGAACCATCTCTTTTCTTCATTCTCTTAATACGTTCTTTTTTATTCGCCGAGATAAAGATTGCAACATTAAATGCTGGGTCTCCGACTTGTAATTCTCTCAACATATCAAGTTCATTTTGATAACGACAATCAGTAACAATATATCGACTTGGTTTGTCTATGAGTAGCTGATTCTTTAAGACAACAATCCAAAAGTCTTTAAATAAAGCTCGTAATCCATTACCAAGTGCTTGCAGATGCTTCCGCTGTTTGCCCTCTAAGACTGTTTTCTCAATCGTTTGTACCACAGGTAGAATACCTTGTAATTCTTCGATTGAATATCCACTTAGGTCTGATAAATATTTCATACCTGCATCTACACCCTCTGATTGAACAATGGATACCATCTCTTTAATGGCATCTGCATATGCATATTGTGGAATATCACCAAACATTTCAGCAACAGTATCTTTACCAACACCAGCACGACCAATTAATATCATTCGACTACCTCCACATCCGACACGTCTGCGTTTACAGGCTCTGCATCGAAGTTGAAACTAAAGATTTTCTGTAAACGCTCTTGTGTGATATATTTTGTATGTTTCTTTTTGTCTGGGAAATACAGTCTCACTCGTGGTGCGAGATAGCCTGCTTGACTTCGTTCCCCATGCAGTTTTGTACAAATGTAAAACTCGTCACCAACGCTTAAGTCGTTAACAAACGCTGTTCTCGATTGTCGATGAATTGCGGTAACTCGGTAACGGTCAACAGTACGAAACTCTTGAGTTTTTATGTTTAACATTATTTCTTAATCCTTTCTTGATAGTATGGACAGCAGTATGCCACCGAGCAGTAGTCTTTACATTTGCGACCCATAGGATATGTCTTAGATACCCATCGGTCTTTTGCGGAACACTCTCGTGGTAGTTCTTGCTTAGCGATGGCATTCACCAAGGCATCTTTCTTATATAACGCATAATCAAGCAACCGTTTATCATTCATCTTAGGCAGTTGTATCAAGTAACATTGTTTATCCAGATTAAATGTTTTAATCGTATTGATTGGCTCTTTGATAATCACCTGTAAAAACATGTCATTAATTGGTATGCCGTGTTTATTCAATAGAATACGATATAGATTTTGCTGTTTACAATAATCGCCATAATGATGTAACCCATCATATACCCATTGTTGTCGCATCTCTGTTTCACCCTTGCGTTTACCACGAGTGATTGTATATGGTCGCCACAAAGGTCTACCACCCATCATTGTCGCACACTTGTATGCACCAACGACTTTATAATCATACAAGGTATGATGCTCTAAGTCAATACAGTCCATCTGACCTGTGAGACCCTGATAATTTAACCGAAACTCGCCTGCGTAATTCTGGGGTAGACAATTCTCAAGAATACCATGCATGCTTGTACCGACTGTCGCAGCAATCGATGAGAATGGATTGATTGTCTCTGGATTGTTTGCCTTTAGATACATATATAATGTTGGAGATAATACCTCTGTGACTGAGAAGTGGTCTCTATTTAAGTTCCTGAGACGACTTGCGTTTACCAACAATGGTTTAGCAAGACATCGTTGCCCCATACGACATTCTTTCATGCAATCTTTCACAAGTATGGTTTTGCCGTCAGGACACAAGAATGAATTTTCTTTCATATATTCACCTGCTTTCATATATATTTATTATACAGTATCTATCTATGTTTGTCAACAGTTTTCTGCATAAGAAAAAGACCCAAGCGTGAAAGGAGGTAAAACGCTTGAGTCTTTTAAAGGAGTACACTAGATTTAACGTGCCAGTGCGAACACTAAAGATTAAGATGATGGTTTGTAGAGGATTGCAAAATGTTTTCGTCTTTTGCTTGACGCTATTGCGTACGCAACAGTAGTAGTTGTGTGCACCCAGCAAGATTTGAACTTGCATCACGAGAAGATGATAGAATCGTTGCTTTTCATTAAGCTATAGGTGCATGAACGACTTGGGTTTTACCCCAAGTCAGTCAGGAGGAAAAATCATGCGTATCTCTTGGACTGTTACCCAAGACATACGATGTATGCCATCCGAATAGAAAACCCTTGAGTAATCTATTCGGTGATACAATGGCGTACCATATATATCTGGCTCTGGAGGAAAGTGTGGGATTCGAACCCACGGAACATTTCTGTTCAACAGTTTTCAAGACTGTCGCATTAAACCAGACTCTGCCAACTTTCCATGTGAGTCGGCTGAGAAAACAGTGTACATCCGTTCTCTCTCTAACGGCAAGCCAGCTCATACCGACCACCCCATTAGCTAGATGGAATGGATTTAATGGTGGAGACTATTGGAATTGAACCAATGCAAAACATAGGGCTTCAACCTATTGCTCTACCTACTGAGCTAAGTCTCCATGGAAGAGATACTAAGAGTTGAACTTAGAATTGCAGAGTCAAATTCTGCTGTGTTACCATTACACCATATCTCTATGTGGTGCCGTTGGGAGGATTCGAACCTCCGAAGCTATAAGCGACAGATTTACAGTCTGTTGTCTTTATCCATCTTGACTACAACGACATGGCTCTTGGGGCAAGACTATGATAGCCAGATGCTCTACCATTGAACTACCCAAGAATAAATGGAGGATGGTACAGGATTTGAACCTGTGGTCGTTTTAATGAACGACATCTCTTTAGCAAAGAGACTCAATAACCCACTCTGACAACCATCCATGTCTACCGCCATACAATCCTTGTTGTATCATTCGACCACCGAAAGATTGCAATCTCGATGTCTTATGTTCATATACGTCTATACTCATCGGCGGTAGATGCTATAGCGTACCTGTTGTAACTTGACAGGCTCAAGTGAGTTTTAACGTCTTCACAATGACGGCGGTAAATATAGAGCGTACTCTACATTTTTACATATGATGTTATCGTCTTGTCTGACGGTGTAATTATGAGATTACACACCCTTGTTTTTGATGTTTGTTTGTCGCACATCAACTAAGCGACCTGTCTTTTACATCTTTAGTGATGGTTTACAGTTGTCTCTGACATGTTTTCTCGTCACATATAACGCCACACTTTTGACACGGTAGTCAGCACCGTATGCTATTTGGGTCTCTTGGGAATCGAACCCAAGCTCAAGTGTACTGATTGCATCCTGCAACGACCCATGTGTGTCAACGGATGTGACTCCGTTGACTATGTTAAGAAAGGAGGTGCACCAAGGAGGAACACAACCCTTGGTACACTATTATAATAACACTTATAGGCGTATATGTCAAGCATTAATTTGTGTTTTTATGAGAAATAATTTATCTCTGTTAAATGAGATGTTTTATCGTCATACTTGAATTGGAAGATGTTTGCTGGTCCTCGTAATTTTCTGCGAGTTTTACCAATTTTAACATATGTATGGTTCTTGATTTTCTCACGCTCGTCAAAATCAAGTTGCGTGTCAGTCATATACGGTCGCCATAACAACAGAATAATATCTGCGATGGCTTTAAGTGCATTAGAACCTTTGATGTATCTCAAGATTGGTTCATATGGTTTCTTACTTTTTTCTTTACCAAAGGTGTTTTGAGACTCCTCGTTGAACTGACAAAGCATAAACAAAATCAAATTGAATTTCTTAACGTATTCTTTCATTTTGTTTGCATTTTTTGACAACACAGGAATGTCGTCAATGTCAGGTATCAAGTGGAAATGGTCGAATATAACAAAATCCACAGGGAAATCATTGGCATAACACGCTTCGGTAATCTTCTCAAGGTCTTCAATGGTCTTATTCGGTTCGTCAACAAAGCGTACACGCTTATCCAATACAGATGCCACTTGAGAGTAAATCTCAATGCCTTGTTCTGTTTGCA
>ERZ779896.303-NODE-303-length-68458-cov-8.756882_pt1 | contig 68458 bp, 54 predicted proteins | sample MGYA00511067_ERZ779896 | MGnify/ENA primary metagenome ERZ779896 (study PRJEB29588, sample SAMEA2161597) | human gut metagenome | biome: human gut; feature: human-associated habitat; material: faeces | place: Denmark | collected 2008/2010 ... | reverse complement strand
GCAAAACTAAAAGGTCTGAAGGCTTACTCCGGACACACTGTTTGAAACACTACCAGAGGCGGTAACGGATACCTCCCTGTGTCTGAAAAACACTCAGGGCACTCCCCTGTTCCTTTACCTCCGGCAGTGGAAAGCTCTTTACCTCTCCATCCTCCGACCTGCAGACCGCCCGGTACTGTTCTCCCGCTACACCTTGCATGAAGAATGACCCCATACCGTCGTGCTCGCTGCGGAACGTGGTCACCGTATCGCCCGAACGGCTCAGTATACATCCTTCAATATCCATGGGGTATCCGTCCGATCCCTCGCTCTTGAAGGCCATACGGCGGAGTACTCCCGACAACAACTCTCCCCCTTCCGGAAGGAACTGTACGGTATAGGTCCGCTTTACCGGTTCGAAATAGACCCGCTCCCGGTATCGGAACCCCTGATCCTCGAACTCCGCCTCCATATAACCACCCACACGCAACGAGTCATCCTCGAAATCGACGAATATGGCTCCCGTCACGCTGGACTGCTGTTTGAATCCCGATACCTTTTTGCCCGTTCTGTCATAGAGGATACAACGTGCCTCTACGCCCTGAAACGGGTTTCCCCGGTCATCCATAAACCGGACGATGGCCCGGCCGGTAAGATAGGTGACTTCGGTATGCATCTCCTTGACGCGTACGCTGCCGATCTTGAAGTTGTGCTGATAGTAGTACGAGGAGTCGAAGTTGAGCATCCATTCGGTATAAGCCCGCAGGGTGTAGTCTCCCGTAGGCAGGGTATCGGAGAGGGGTACTCCGTTGGCAAAGCCGAGGGAGTCGCGTTTGATCTTCTTCGAGAGGATAAAACGTCCCCGTTGGTCGACCAGATCGACATAGATAAAATTGGACAAAGTATCCCGACGATGGTTCATAGCGTCGACCAGATACCCTTTGAACCAGATCGTATCTCCGGCGGCATAGTAGGGTTGGTTCAGGTGCAGCCACAGCTTCTCTTGTTGCTGGTTACGGATCCCCTCAAAATACAAGGCAATACTATCCATCCCGGCCAGAACATCACCTTGCCCCCTAACATCCGGTTCGAGTTTCATCTCAAGCTCGCCCTTATCCGTCGAGGGCTCCTTGGCCTGTATGTTCTCCACTCCCAAGAAACAAACAACCATTACCAATATCCATGCCCCTAACACCAAACGGCCTACATCCTCTTTCATCGCATTCATTTTTTCCTGTCTCAAATGTAAGCAATTTTTTTATTAACTACAAATAATAGTTAAAAAACTATTTTAAATTAGTATTAAAATTTCATCTACTTTTTTGTACAATAAAAATAAATGCTTATATTTACAGCAAGTCACTATTCAGAAACACCTTTTACTACTTGCATTCTACATTAATTTATTCTATCATATCCCCCAAATACAAATAAAACTATGAAAGTGACGAAAATTTGTTTAGTGGGCTGTATATGCATACAGCTTTTGACCGGGATAAATCTGCAAGCTCAGTCAACGGACCTTTACGGGACATCCGATGCCTCGCCGACTGACTCTACATTCGAAGAGCTAATCGTAAAACTCTCAACCCCACCCCAAGGAGAATTTACTCCACAAAATGGGTACTTTGCATCTCGCAACAACGACTACTTTTTCTGGAAGGGTAAAAAGTTTTTGATCGACCGCAGTCCGATCTGGTCTTTTCCTGCCTACAAAGACCTCTATAACGACTTCCAAAAGAAAAACGACAAAATTACTGTTAGGGAACATTTGGCATACGGCTACGCCCCCGTGGTGCAGGACAAGAACTACTGCATTGACTGGAAATTGGTTAACGACTCCCTGTTTGTCGGAAAAATTTTATTCGAGAATCCAAATGAAGATGAGAGTCCCCTAAGTTCAGAAGAGAAATATGCCCGATTCGAAAACTTGGTAAACGACAAATTCCTTCATAATTCGGCCGCCGAAACCGAAGGCAGAGAGAGCCCACATGGAGTCATCTCGGCCTCATGGGTAAACGATACATTATACGTCAGAGAGGCATTGCCCGCTCCGGCATAAAACACCATCTTCTCTTGTAGCGATGACAAATGGTGCGAAATCGAAAAACAATGGGACCAATCGCCTTTGATCGAATTGATTTTTAAAGATGGAGTTTTGGTCAGCAGTCGGCAAATCGAGGGCAAATCGTATATAGACCCCATACCGCTCATCTCGTTCTCCACCGAGACGACCGAGTTGGCGGACTATAAAGAACAGACCTACATGCGTCGAAAAGTTCGACTCTTCAATGTCGTCCAGTTCGATGACATGGCAAAAAACATGGAATAAGACCGACACACCTGCTAAATTGATCACATCAACAAAGCAGCGAAAGAGACTTATACATCCTTTTCTCATATAAGAGGCCAAAGCACGGATAGATGTGCTTTGATCTCTTATATAACTACAATCCAAATTCTACACTCAGGCATCATCATTCCTTAAATATATCCATCTTATAACGGCCCAAACACATACTCAACCGAACAACTATTCCATTGATTTATATCAATTTAATCATAAGGACATATAATCGAACACTCTTTAAAAGATCAAAATATACGCTTTCCCCTTAAATTTACGCCTATACAAACCTCAAGACATAATAAAAATACAGCCTGAATATTTAAACGGGTTTAAAAGTAATACATGATCAGACCCAACACCCGGTGATTGGTGACACGATGTGTATGCACTACTCGTCCGTTTGACAAATCCGTATCGCCATACCACGCCGTTGTGGGCACATACTCCAAACCGATCTGCCAATGCGGAAGATTATACGAAACCGCCATATTAAACGAACAGAGCTGATCGATATCGAGTCCCATGCCGTACTGCACATCGGTCACTAACGGCCGACTGCTGCCCAACTTCTTTGTATATCCCGCAAAGAAATGTCCCTTCCATCGAGTACCATACGTAAGGTTGATCCATGATGTCGAATGGCGTATCGGAGTATACTCCTGCTCTCCGGTCACCGGATCGACCTTGGATATTCCATAACCGCCCAACAAAGCAGTATGGTCCAAACAGGATGCCAGTAACATTTTGGCTGCAACGCTCCATTTCGAAGATTTATACTGTACATGTGCCTCACAGGAAAACGTCGTCATACGTTCGTTCACCTTGAACCGTCGTTCACTACCCATCCCGTCGATAACGGTAGAATATGTACGCGGTTTCAACGAAATCAGATGAGCTCCTGCTCCAACGATCCACCTCTCATAACGATAATCGGCTCCAAAATAGAGTTCAGGAATACAACTATTCTTCAAATACTCCTCGCTCCCTCCCTTGGGTCCGGAAGAGGTATACTGAAGTTGCCATAAGGCCGCCAGTGTAAAATGCACTCGGGAGGTATGCCACGACAAGGCGATCTGTGGTTCCCGATTAAATGGTTGGAAAGGGGCTCCGGTCGAAAGATTCAAAACATCTGGTACGACATTTCCGAAAAGCGGATGCCATGTCTGCCCGATAAGCAGTCGGATGCGTCGCCAATCCAACGCAACATACGCCTGCCGGATCCTCAACATGGTTGTACTGGCTGAAAAACCTCCGAAATCAACTTCGATTTTGGCACTGGAGGTGGCATTCCCTATTTTCGGCCCATCCATATCGATCCCGAGACGTGTGGTAAAAGTATAGAAACTTCCGTTGGGCGTTGCATTTATATCGTCTCCCCTACTGTCCAAATCTCGATCCAACGGATAGAGATAAAAATTCCCGTCGACAGGAGCTTGATTCGCCCGTGTGTTGTAAAATAGATCTCCTCTTACAAAACCGTAAAATCGGTATGAAAAATCGCTCTTTTGAGCCGATACCAAACTGGAGTTGAACAATACTGCGATAAAGATCAGTATCTTTTTCATAGAAATTCAGGTGTAGTTTTTTCATAATGGAACTTACCGTTTCACGGATTTCCTCCCCCTCTCATACTTCCCCTCTTCAAATGTATAAAAAATTTCCTTATTTATATATCGGACTTTCCAGCCGAATTATGTCACGTAACGACTTTCAGGAGAAAAGTGTACGATAATTGTAAACGTAAAGCGTATTCCGATGCGGATTCATCGACAGCTTCCCTTTCGATCATTCGATCGGAACGTTTTATTAACCGAATAAAATCGATCATTATGAAAAAAATTATCCTCGGAACACTCGGAATCCTAACTCTTTTCTTGTCTTCGTGTAAGGACGACAACGACGATAACGAAGGTGATCTCATCGATCCGGCCTCCCTGGTAACTCCTGAAGTTACGGCACGTGTCGTGGATCCGCTCACTACAAACGCCTTCACCGGCATTCTCGAAATTTTCCCATGCAACTCCGGAAGTTCAATCTACTACGGCAACTTTGTCAACGACAACCAGACCGTCCTCAACGGATACTATGTCATCGTCAACGGGACCACATACGGGTCCTACAACCGGCTGCTACACCTGCCTACCGGAAACTACAACATCGTCTATTGGGGAACACCAAAATACGAAGATCCAATCTACAACGCACCCGCCATTAAGGAACCCGGACTATCGATCGGAGCCGATCTCTCGGACCTCTACTTCAGTCTGAGACCAAATAACGATACGACTTACATGCCTGTTTTTGACCTCGTTCATGCAGTTCAGGAGGCACACATTGGCATTGAAAACCTGCAGGCCCCCTTGAAACGTGTCGGAGCAGGTATAAAAATAATCGCTCAAATGGCAGCAGACGATGTATTCAATCCGGAAATAACCGGTATCGAAGTACTGATCGGAGGCATTGCCGAGAAGATCGATTTTTACACCGGAGCTCCCGAAAACATGACCAAAACCGTCAAGTTCGATCTGGAGCTCTCCGACGACAGCACCATGATGAGCAACCCGACGGTCATGCTATTCCCTTCGTCGGAAAATCCCACGTTGACACTGGTCATCACTCTTCAGGACGGCAGCCAGCACATACTCAATCAAAATCTGAACACGCCCCTTTCAGCCAATACGAGACTCACCTTAAACATTGTGCTGGGTGAAATACACACCGGCAGCGATGCTGGAAACTTCACTATCGAAGATTGGAACGAATCGACTGAAACGATCGAGTTCCCGATTATCGATTAAAGTTCTTCTGAAGATTCAATTCATATTCGTTTATTTCTCGACAAGAAAGAGGGAGATACCGTAACGGTATCTCCCTCTTTAGCATGTGCGACCGGGAGGCCTCGAACAGACTTTACTTCTGCTTCATGCTTCCCCGTCTTCTTCTATCTCATTCATCCCGTTTTCTACAAATCGATCAGTGCCGAACCCGTCATCTCTACAGGTTGAGGCAGGCCCATCAATTTCAGAACCGTAGGCGCTACATCGGCCAACACACCGTTCCGAACAGACTTAACCCGATCCGATACGACCACAATAGGCACAGGATTCAATGAGTGAGCCGTATTCGGCGTTCCATCGGCATTTTCCGCATGGTCTGCATTTCCGTGATCGGCAATCATCACAACCTCGTATCCGTTCGCTTTGGCAGCCTCAACCACATCGTGTACACATGCATCAACAGCCTTCACAGCCTTAATGATAGCATCGTATACTCCCGTATGTCCCACCATGTCGCCATTGGCAAAGTTCAGGCAGATAAAGTCGAACTTCTTCTTGTTCAGCTCAGCCACCAAGGCATCCTTCACCTCATAGGCACTCATCTCCGGCTTCAGATCATAGGTTGCAACCTTCGGTGAGGGAATCAGGATCCGCTCTTCTCCCTTGAACGTCTCTTCACGACCGCCGTTCAAGAAGAAGGTTACGTGCGCATACTTCTCCGTCTCGGCAATACGCAACTGATGCAAACCCTGCGACGAGATGTACTCTCCGATGGTATTGGCCACATTCTCCTTGTCGAAAAGAATATGCAATCCTTTGAATTTCGCATCGTAAGGAGTCATGCAACAGTAGTACAGCGGCAGCGTCTTCATACCGAAATCGGGCTTGTCCTCCTGAGTTAACACGATCGTCAACTCTTTAGCCCGGTCATTACGGAAGTTGAAGAAGATCACCAGATCGTTCTCGCGGATCGTTCCCACAGGTTCTCCCTGAGCGTCGACACACACGATCGGCTTGATAAACTCGTCAGTCACGCCGGCGTCGTAGGAGTTCTGCACAGCCTCAACCGCATTCTGCGTTTTGGTTCCCACGCCATGCACCAACAGATCATAAGCCTCCTTGATCCGTTCCCAACGTTTGTCACGGTCCATCGCATAGTAACGTCCGATCACCGAAGCGATCTGACCGGCCGACTGTTTCATGTGGTTCTGAAGTTGTTCGATAAAGCCTTTTCCACTGTGGGGATCCGTATCACGGCCATCCATGAAACAGTGTACAAACGTATCCTTCAATCCGTACTCCTTGGAAATGTCACACAGTTTGAACAGATGATCGAGCGAGCTGTGTACACCACCATTCGAAACCAGTCCCATAAAGTGAACCCGAACGCCGTTTTTCTTCGCATAGGTAAATGCATCGACAATCTCCGGTTTACTCAGAATCGAATTGTCGCGGCACGCCCGGTTGATCTTCACCAAATCCTGATAGACCACACGGCCTGCACCGATGTTGAGGTGTCCCACCTCCGAGTTACCCATCTGACCTTCGGGCAGTCCCACATTCTCCCCATCGGTTAACAGTTGAGCCGTCGGATAGCGGTTCATCAATCCGTTAATATACTCGGGATGTGCGCAATAGATCGCATCGTCATGTTTATGGTCGCCTTTGCCCCATCCATCCAGAATCATCAACAATACCTTGTTTGCCATAAATCTTTTCTCCTTATTTTTTTAACGCTTCCTTTACCAATTCCACAGCTTTGAATATAGCCTTCTCTATGCCGGCCGGATTCTTGCCTCCAGCCGTCGCGAAAAACGGTTGTCCGCCGCCTCCGCCGTTGATCTCTTTCGCCGCCTCACGGATGATCTTCGAGGCATTGACTCCTTGATTCACAATCTCTTCGCCCAACATAATCGTCAGCGTCGCCTTCTCACCGATCACCGAGCCCACAACAAAAACGAGTTTTGGGAACTTATCCTTCAATCCAAACGCGATCCCCTTAATCATATCGGGCAAGAAATCTGCCTGACGGGCCAACAACACCATCCCGTTCTCCTCCGTCAGCGACGATTCGAGCGACTCCACAAGCGACTGAATCCGCTCCTTGCGATGCTCTTCGATCTGTTTGCTCATCTCGGCATTTTCGGCAACCAGTTTTTGGATCGCCTGTGTTACCGATGGATTGTTCACACACCGCTGTATCGTCTTAAACATATCCTCGAGTCCGTAGACATACTTCATGGCTTCCTCTCCGGTAATTGCCTCGATCCGGCGCACACCGGCCGAAGTAGCACTCTCCGAGAGGATCTTGAAGTATCCGATACAACCCGTAGCCGGCACGTGCGTACCTCCACAAAGTTCGATGGAAGATCCGTACTTCACGACACGTACACGTTCGCCGTACTTCTCGCCGAACAACATCATCGCACCGAGTTTACGCGCCTCCTCGATCGGGCAGGCCCGCTGCTCCTCCAACGGGTAGTTGGCTCGGATGTCGCGATTGACTAACCGCTCCACTTCACGGAGCTGTTCGTCGGTCACCTTCTGGAAGTGCGAGAAGTCGAAACGCAGATACTCGGGACATACCAGCGAGCCCTTCTGCTCGACATGGGTTCCGAGCACCGTTCTCAACGCTTTGTGCAACAGGTGGGTTGCCGTATGGTTCGCTCCGGTACTCATACGATCCTCTCGGTTCACTACCGCATGGAACGTAGCGGACACGTCTTCCGGCAGCCGATCGACCAGATGAATCGTCAAGTTGTTCTCCTTCTGCGTATCGGTGATCGCAATCTTTTCGTTGCCGTTCTCGATCCATCCCCGATCGCCGACCTGTCCACCCGAATTTCCATAGAAAGGCGTCTGATCGAAAACCAACTGATAATATGTCTTGCCTTTGGTCTTAATCCGACGGTAGCGGGAGATCCGTACATCACACTCCATCATGTCGTATCCCACGAAACGGCTCTGCTCGATCGGGAAGAGTTCGACCCAATCGTCCGTATCGACCGCAGCTGCATTGCGCGAACGCTCTTTCTGGCGGCTCAGTTCTACGGCAAACGCCTCGTCATCGACCTTCAGACCATGTTCCTGAGCGATCAGTTCGGTCAGATCGATCGGGAATCCATACGTATCGTACAACAGGAAAGCCTCCTGTCCGCTGATCCGGTCCTGACCCGAAGCCTTCGCCTTGCGGATCACCTGATCGAGCAACGAGATTCCTGTAGCCAACGTCTTCAAGAAGGCGCTCTCCTCCTCTTCGATCACTTTCGTAATCAGCTCCTGCTGAGCAACCAGTTCGGGGAACTGCTCACCCATCTGTTTTACCAGTCCGTCGACCAGCAAACAAATAAACGGTTCGGTAAAACCGAGGTAGGTGTATCCGTATCGAACCGCACGCCGCAGAATACGACGAATAACATACCCTGCCTTGACATTCGAGGGCAGCTGTCCGTCGGCAATCGAAAAGGCAATCGCCCGCAAGTGGTCCGCAATGACCCGCATCGCCACATCGGACATCTTGTCTTCGCCATAAACCTTGCCCGACATGGCGGCAAGCCGGTTGATCGTCGACTGGAAAATATCCGTATCGTAGTTACTCTGCTTGCCCTGAAGCACCATACAGAGTCTTTCGAATCCCATTCCCGTATCGACATGGTGCGCCGGCAGCGGCTCCAGCTCTCCGTTTGCCTTGCGGTTGAACTGCATGAAGACCAGATTCCAGATCTCAATTACCAGATGGTGGCCCTTGTTGATCAGTTCGCGACCGTCCAATGCGGCACGCTCCTCGTCGCTGCGCAGATCGTAATGGATCTCGCTGCACGGACCGCACGGACCCGTATCGCCCATCTCCCAAAAGTTGTCGTGGCGATTTCCCAAAATAATATGGTCTTCGGGAAGGAATCTTTTCCAATATTCGTAGGCCTCGCTGTCTTTCTCGATCCCCTCCTTGGGACTTCCCTCGAAGATCGTCGCATAGAGCCGCTCCTTGGGCAGACCGTACACTTCGGTCAACAACTCCCACGCCCACTCGATCGCCTCCTTTTTGAAGTAATCTCCGAAAGACCAGTTGCCCAGCATCTCGAACATCGTATGATGGTACGTATCGTGTCCCACCTCTTCCAAATCGTTGTGCTTGCCCGACACGCGCAAACACTTCTGAGAATCGGCCACACGGCGATTCCGAATCGGCGAATTGCCCAAGAAAAGATCCTTGAATTGATTCATCCCCGCGTTGGTAAACATCAGGGTCGGATCGTTCTTCACAACCATCGGTGCCGACGGAACGATCTGGTGGCCCTTACTGCGGAAAAAATCAAGAAAAGTTTTTCTGATTTGATTAGAATCCATACGCTTTATTGTAATATCGACGCACCTATGTACGTTATCCATGTAAGAAATTGCAAAATTAAGTAAATTCGTCTAATTTTGTTGTATCTTATAAGGATAAAATAGTTTTTTCACGAAGATACGATCCGACGTAAGGGACCCATAATGAAAAAAAAACGATATAAATTCAACCCGCAGACCCTCACCTACGAGGTGATCTCGATCCCTTTTCGTATCCGTTTCTACCGTATCCTGCGAAAAATCCTGATCGGCTTCATCTTGGCCTCGATCGTTAACCTGCTCTTCTCCTTCTTCTTCTACACCCCGAAGATGTACCACATCGAGGAGCAGAACAACGAACTGCTGCTCAAATACGACATCCTCAACGACAAAATCCACGCTGCGACGGTCAAACTGCAAGAACTGCGCCACCGCGACAATAACGTCTACCGACCGCTGTTCGCCGCCGACTCCCTGACCATACAGGGCGTCTACACCGAATACCCCGACGTAAAATACAGCGACATGCAGGGCGACCTCTACACGATGGAGATGGTCGGAACGTGGAAAAGCCTCGATGCCATGAGCCGGCTGCTCTATCTCGAATCGAAATCGCTCGACGAACTCGAAAACCTCTCAAAGGACAAAGCGCTGATGGCCGATGCCATCCCGGCAATATGGCCGATCGACCGAAGCCGCATGCGGGGACGCCTCGGAGCCTTCGGGACCCGGGTACATCCGATTACCGGAAGAATCCAAGGACACCAAGGGGTGGACATGGGCTCTCCAATCGGCACCCCCGTTTACGCTACGGGCGATGGGACCGTTGCTTTCGATCTCGAAGGAACCTCCGGATACGGCAAACAGGTACTGCTCAACCACGGCTTCGGATACAAAACACGATACGCACACCTGAGCAAAATCGACGTCGTACCGGGACAAAAGGTTAAACGCGGCGAGAAGATCGGCGAAGTCGGCAATACGGGTAGAGCCAAGGGGGCACACCTCCACTACGAGGTCATCTACAAAAAACTGCATGTCGACCCGATCAACTACCTCAGCCGCGACATGAGCGAAGAGGAGTTCAACAGGATCATCGAATCTGCTCAATTCACCACATTCGAAGAGGAATAGACGATGGAACAGGATAAAAATATCAGTTTCAAGGATATGGTTCCTAAGGAGGAACGGCAGCGCGAGAAGTTCAAGCAGAAATTCTGGCGAGGTGTCGTACACCTGTTCGTCTGGATCGGAATCGCCGTCCTCTACTATATCGCCTTTTCGTTTTTTTTCGATACTCCGTTGGAGTACAAGATGAAACACAGCACCCGGAAGCTCGAACAGCAGTACGACTCGCTCAGTGCCCGCTATGCAATGATCGAAAAGGTTCTCTACAACGTGATCGACCGCGACAAACAGGTTTTCAACGCGCTGTTCGAATCGGACCCCTACAACTTCGACTCGGAGTTCGAAAAAAAGCGGTGGGAGAACTACGAGGAACTGCTCAACAAGTCCAACAAGGAGCTGGGTGAGGAATTCTTCACCAAGCTCAAGCAACTCGAAAAACTGAGCAGCGAACATCTGTACACCGTGGCCACCTTGGAACAGACGGCCGACTCACTGAAACAGCAGATTGCCAACATCCCGGCCATCCAACCGGTCATCAACAAAGACCTGACGCTGCTGACCGCCTCGTACGGCATGCGAATGCACCCCTTTTATAAAATACTGACCGCACACCAAGGGGTGGACTACACGGTAAGCGAGGGATCCCGGGTTTTCGCCACGGCCGACGGACGGGTGAAGGACGTTCTGACAAAAAATACAACCTCGGGAAGGACCGTCATTATCGACCACGGAAACGGATACGAAACCACATACAGTCATCTGGGAAAAATCTATGCCAAACGCGGAGAACGGGTCAAGCGCGGGGACATCATCGCGCAATCAGGAAATTCGGGACTCTCTCTGGCCCCCCATCTCCACTACGAAATCAAACACAACGGCATGCGGGTCGATCCGATCCACTACTTCTTCATGGAGCTCGACTACGAAGACTACCAAAAAATCATCCGTATTGCCCAGACCGGCATGCAATCGTTCGACTAAGCCGAAACATTTTATAAAATTCAACATAAGCCCCCTTTTTTCATGGGGGTTCTTTGTAAATTTTATATACTTTTGCATCAGAAATACCTTAAAATTATTTCAGCATGGCCATATTACGATTCAGGGCACTCGACGAAATGTCGAGGAGAGAACCGGTTAAAACCAACTTGCCGCAAGAAAAAATATCGGAAATTTTCGGCACCGACGTTTTCGACCGAGAAAAGATGAGACAATACATCTCAAAAGAAGCTTACGAAAGCTTGTGTACCGCTATAGACGGGGGAAAACGTATCGACCGGAAAATCGCCAATCAGGTCGCCCAAGGCATGAAAACTTGGGCCATGGAGAAAGGTGCAACGCACTATTCGCACTGGTTCCAACCGCTCAACGACTCGACAGCCGAAAAACACGACGCTTTCTTCGAACCCATGTTCGGTGGCGGTTCGTTCGAAACGTTCAAGGGCGAACTTCTCGTCCAACAGGAACCCGATGCCTCAAGCTTCCCTACCGGAGGTCTTCGCAACACGTTCGAGGCCCGAGGATATTCGGCATGGGACCCGAGCTCTCCCGCCTTCATTCTCGACAAGACACTCTGTATCCCCAGCATTTTCGTCGCCTACACGGGTGAAGCGCTCGACTTCAAGACCCCGCTGCTCAAATCGCTGCTCGCCCTCGACAAAGCCGCTGTCGACGTGTGTCAGCTCTTCGACAAGGATGTCACCAAGGTCAACGTGACGCTGGGATGGGAACAAGAGTATTTTCTCGTGGACGAAGCCCTGTTCCAAGCCCGCCCCGATCTGGCCCAGACCGGCAGAACCCTCATGGGACACATCGCCGCAAAAGACCAACAACTCGACGACCACTACTTCGGAGCCATCCCAAGCCGTGTACTGGAGTTCATGAAAGATTTCGAATGGCACGCCTACCGGCTCGGCATTCCGATCAAGACCCGACACAACGAAGTGGCTCCCAACCAGTTTGAGTGCGCTCCGGTCTTCGAAGAGGCCAATATTGCCGTCGACCACAATACCCTGTTGATGACCCTCATGCGCCGTTTGGCACAAAAGCATAAACTCCGCGTTCTGTTCCACGAAAAGCCGTTCGCCGGAGTCAACGGATCGGGCAAACACTGCAACTTGTCGCTGCTCACCAATACGGGTGTCAATCTGCTGGCTCCGGGGAAGACCCCAAAGAACAACATACAGTTTCTTGCGTTCTTCGTCAACACGATCATGGCCGCCCACAACTACGGTCCGCTCTTCATGGCCTCTATCGCCACACAATCGAACTCCCTGCGCATGGGATCGCACGAGGCTCCGCCCACCGTACTCTCCGTCTTCACAGGGTCTACCCTGTCGGCTATATTGGACTCGCTCGAAGAGCGTTTGAGCGACCGCAAAATGACGCCTGACGAAAAGACCGAAATCAAACTCGACATCGGAAAGATTCCCGAAATTTTGCTCGACAACACTGACCGCAACCGGACATCTCCGTTCGCGTTCACCGGAAATCGGTTCGAGTTCCGTGCAACAGGCTCTTCGAACAACTGTGCAGCTCCACTGATTGCGATCAATACGGCCGTTGCCGAACAACTCACCCAATTCAAGGGAGAGGTCGACAAACTGATCAACAAGGGTGTAAAAAAGGACGAGGCCATTCTTCAGATCATCCGTAAATACATCATCGCCTCGAAAAAGATTCGTTTCGAGGGCAACGGCTACAGCAAGGAGTGGCTGGAAGAGGCCCAAAAACGGGGATTGGAGAGCATCCAAAGTGTCCCCGACGCCTTCCGCATCTTTAGCCGCCAAGAGTACACCAAGCTGTTCGAAAAGCACAAGGTCTTCAACGAAACGGAGATCCATGCCCGATATGAGATCAATATGGAGAACCTGATCAAAAAGATCCAGATCGAATCGCGCGTTCTGGCCGACATGGCAGCGAATCACATCGTACCCACGGCCATCCGTTACCAGAATGTGCTGATCAAGAATGTCGAGGGTCTCAAGGAGATTCTGCCCGACGAATACCGTGATCTGGCTGCAGAGGAGATCCGGACCATTCAGACCATCGCCAAACATGTCAAGGCGATCCGCGAAAACACCTACCAGATGGTCGAGGCCCGCAAACGGTACAACCACGTGGACAACGTCGTCGATCGGGCTATCGGATATTCTCAAGACGTTCAAACCTACCTTGACCGCATCCGGTACGACATCGACAAACTCGAACTGATCGTCGACGACGAACTCTGGCCGCTGCCCAAGTATCGTGAAATCATGACCATCAGTTAAACGGTAGCCGCAACCACAAATAAAAAGGAGCGCCGAAATTTCGGCGCTCCTTTTATTACTATGGCTCACAGCATATACCCTTATTAAAAACATATACCCTTATTAAAAATAATACGATCCCCCCCCCCGATCTTCAGTTCCTCATAGAAAAAGTACAACGGTTATGCTTCGACTCTTCGGAGAACTGATATTCAGGGTACTTATCTTTCTTTCCCCGTATGCACAAGTACTCCGAAAAAGTCATTCGTTCCACAACTTACTTTGCTCCTGACGCTGCGCCATACGGGTATCGATCTCGTCGAACAGAGCATCCAGTTTCCGATTGCAGTCGTCAATAACCGCCGGATCGTATCCCCGCTCTTCTATTTGCCGGATCACCTCCCGTCCGACTTGAAAGGAGAAGTGTTCGGTACGTTCAAGCTGCCGCATCGCATCCTGCGTCCGGTCAAACCGCATGTACCGCTTCCCGTTGTCGCGTGTAACAGGAAAAACCGCCCGTTTCATCCGAACCGCCATTTCGTTTTGCGGAGCCCGTCCATTTTCGGCTCCCGCTCGCAGGCACTCCGGAATGCGCTCCCCGGCCCGTACCCAAACCGGAACCACATAACTGCACGGCGGATACCCCAACAGGCACCACATCGTCACGGCATCGGTACACTCTCCGGCACACACCCCTTCGACCACCACCGAAGCAGCCGTCGAGTTACGGGGAATATAGTCCTGATCGACCGCCCATGCACTCCGCAAACGGCCCTTGCCCCGCTCCAAATCTGTCTCCAACTGCGCATTATAAAACGATCGGGCCGGGACCTCGAAAATCCACTCGGGCGAGAGGTTCTTTTGCGCATAAGCCTGCTCGAAAAGATGTGTCGCGTTCTGGTATCGGACATATCCCATCCCCTCGTCCTCCAATCCGGAAAACGAAAAATTGGTCCGGACCAGATATCCGTCCGGTGCGACCTCCGGATCGTTCGCATCGTATTTGACATATCCGTAGTCCCACACCTCGAAATAGGCCGCGCCACCTTGTGCATCGATCACCCCGAAATTGGTCTCCAGACAACGGGGTTCGGGCAGCGTACGGATGTACTCCTCGAATTCGTCGACCGTCGCACACCGGCCCAGCGCCTCCATCATTACGACACCCTCCAACTCGGGCAACCCCATCAGAGAATCGGGTTTCATGTTATAGGATGCATTATTCATGATGGCGAAACCCGCGCTGTTCACTCCGGTCCAGATTTCGCGCGTCACGGTATCCTCCGAATTGACCAAACCGGTAAAATCGTAACGTTCCCCCTTGAAATGGGCGATGTGGTTCCACTCGGTTCCCGTATCCCGCTGTTTCCACAGAAACGGACGCCCCGTGGCCGAAGCCCGTGCCGTCACCACTGCCGTCGTACACCCGTACAACGACTCTCCGAGCAGGAACGATTCGATCAGAACCGCTATCATCGCTATCCACAAAAATTTCCGCATAATCACTCCTTTTTTGATCTCTTCCCGATCTCTTTCACAAAAATAAGCAAATTCAAAAGCATCAAACTCGGTCTATTGGAGTTCATGCTATGACACAACCATATACAGATTACAAATATACGAAAAAGGTTGGAGCCGAGGCAAATGAAACCTCTGTTTTCAGATTCGGAACCCTACCCACCCGTGTATCAAGCCGCAACTCTTTTCAAAAATTACAAAGGCTGCCGGGATCTGCTCATCCGAATTTTACCTCTCGCCAAGATTTCATATTCTCGACACACAAAAACAGGTCGGCGTAAACGGGATAAAAAGGCACAAAAAAATGGGATCGTCTTAAAAACGATCCCATCTGCAAAGCTATATTATTAAAAACTCGCTTTCGTCCTATTTTTCTGCCATATTCGGAATAGGTTTCTTGTAATCACCAGCCACCAGACGTTTGTGACACTTTTCGAAACAATCCAACGTGTAGTTCACATCTTCGAGCGTATGAACCGCCGTCGGGATGATTCGCAGAATGATCTCGCCTTTCGGGATCACCGGATAAACGACCACCGAACAGAACAGGTTATAGGTCTCACGCAGATCGACCACAATGTTACAAGCCTCTTCCACGCCACCTTTCATATATACGGGAGTCACCGGAGAGAGCGTACCTCCGATGTCGAAACCTCTTTCGCGGAATCCATCCTGCAGTGCATGTACGATCTTCCACAGGTTTTCACGGAATTCAGGATGCGTACGGATCAGCTCCAAACGCTTCAACGCTCCCTTGACCATCGGCATCGGAAGCGCCTTGGCGTAGGTCTGCGAACGCATGTTGTAACGCAGATAATCTACGATATACTTCTCCGAAGCGACGAATGCTCCGATTCCGGCCATCGACTTGGCAAAGGTACTAAACCATACATCCACACCATCACCTACACCGAAATGTTCCGGCGTGCCGGCTCCGGTTTTACCCATCGTTCCGAAACCGTGTGCGTCGTCGACCAACAGACGGAAATCGAAATCCTTCTTCATGGCTACCAGTTCGTCCAGCTTACCCAGATCGCCCTTCATTCCGAACACGCCTTCGGTAATCACCAGTACGCCTCCGCCATTTTCCGCTGCGAGCTTCGTTGCATGACCGAGCTGTTTGCGGCAAGCCTCCATATCGTTATGCGGATAGACAAAACGCTTGCCCGTATGCAACCGCAATCCGTCGATGATACAAGCATGAGCCTCCGAGTCGTAAACCACTACATCGCGGCGCGTCAACAACGAATCGATAATCGAAACCATGCCCTGATAACCGTAGTTGAGCAGAAACGCATCGGGTTTGCCCACAAATGCAGCCAGCTCACGTTCGAGCTGTTCGTGCCACTTGGTCTGACCGCTCATCATGCGGGCTCCCATCGGATAGGCCATACCGAACTCCTTGGCGGCCTCGGCATCCGCCTTGCGCACCTCGGGATGGTTGGCCAAACCCAAATAGTTGTTGAGGCTCCAGTTCAACACCTCGCGGCCCCGGAAAATCATGTGCGGACCGATCTCGCCTTCCAGTTTCGGAAACGAATAGTATCCGTGACTCAGCTTTTGATACTGTCCGATCGGACCTCCTGCATTCTCATGTATTCGTTTAAAAATATCCACCGTCGTATTATTTTTTGGTTAGTTTTCAGTTCCTAAAAACGCACAAAGATAACATTTTTTGGAGATATCTCACTCATCTCCGGGGAAGTTTTTCATCCGGCTCGCCACATTTCGCCCTCTACCGCTCCCTGTCAACGCTCTCCCCGATCAATTTCTCTACATTTCCGAAATTTCCTCTCCAAAAAAACAATATACATTTCCCAATATCGTTTAAAATATGTAATTTTGCCGATCGGCAGACTTCGATTACTATGCGTCGTCTTCCGCATGGCGACTAAAACTCCGAAAACAACAATGAAAGTTCATTTTTCGAAAATCTTCATCGCGGCAACTCTCTTGCTAATAGCCTCATGTAGCGGATATAACAAACTGCTCCGACATGGATCGAGTGAGGACAAGTACGAAAAAGCACTCGAATTATACAACAACCAGAAATACAATAAAGCCCTCACGCTATTCAAAGAAGTTGAAACCATTTTCGGACATTCGGACCGAGCTGACTCCATTATGTTTTACATCGGAGTCTGTTATTTCCGAATAGGAGATTACGTATCGAGCGGAGAACAATTCAATACATTCCGTGAAACATTCCGCCGAAGTCCTTTCCTTGAAGAGGCCGAATACTATTTTGCCAAAGGATTTTATTACTCCTCATCCGAGCCTGAAAACGATCAAACCAATACTCTCGTCGCCATGCAAGCCATCGGCGAATATCTTGAACGTTACCCCAATAGCCATAAAAAAGAAGATTTGGCGGAAAATTTATTAGATCTGAGGCAAAGACTCTATGACAAAGCCTATCTGAATGCAAAACTCTATTACGACATCGGATATTACAACTCGGCCGTTACGGCCCTGAACAACGCCATCAAGCGCTATCCCGACAGCAATCACAGGGAAGAGCTGCTGTTTCTGATCGTCTGCTCCCACTATGAATTTGCGAAAAACAGCGTCGCACTAAAACAGAGACAACGCTATTTAGACATGCAAGACGCCTACTATACCTTTATTGAGGAGTATCCAGAGAGTACCTATCGCAAAGATGCGGATAAAATGTTCGATGACGCAAAAGCCTTCTTGGATAAATTTAAGGACGAAGATCCGGGAACCGTAACGACCGCTGTCGATGAAGATTCGGATCAGATGAACGCCTCGACCTTTACCCCGACTGAAAAAACGGATCAAGATCAACCTTCAAAAAAGAAGGATAAAGACAAACGGCAAAAAGAGAAAAAGTCAAAAAAATCAGATAATTCAGAAGCTGAAAATGGAACTGAAAAAGAGTAACATCCCAACGAACACGATTACCAGAAAGCTGACCGATCTGGACGCCCCGACCGGAAATATCTATGAATCGGTCGTGATCATTTCGAAACGCGCCAACCAGATCGCAAGTGAGCTCAAACAGGAACTCACCCGCAAACTGGCCGATTTTTCGAACACCAACGATGCGCTGGAGGAGACGTTCGAAAACAGAGAACAGATCGAAATCTCGAAGTACTACGAACGCCTTCCGAAACCGACCATCGTAGCTACCGAAGAGTTTTTGGCTGGAAAAGTCTATTTCCGCGACACGAAGGACGACCCGATCGAGGAGATCGCCAAAGAGGAAAAAAAGGCAGAACAATCTGCCCAATAGCGAACGGGCGTGTCGGAGAGGACACGAACTGAAAAATACCTGTTGACGATGTTGCGAGGAAAAAAGATCATTGTCGGTGTTACGGGCAGTATCGCAGCCTACAAGGCAGCGGTGCTGATTCGTTTATTGGTACGTGAAGGAGCCGAAGTCAAGGCGCTGCTTACACCGACCGCCAAACAGTTCATCACTCCGCTGACTCTGGCTACGCTCTGCAAAAATCCCGTCCCCGTCGAGTTTTTCAACCCCGAGAACGGAGCATGGAACAGCCACGTCAGCCTTGGAACATGGGCCGATGTTTTCGTTATCGCCCCCGCTACGGCCAATACGATCGCAAAAATGGCTACCGGCGTAGCCGACAACCTTTTGCTGACCACCTATCTGTCGGCCAGATGTCCGGTCTTCGTTGCCCCGGCAATGGACCTCGACATGTACAACCATCCGTCGACCCAATACAACCTCGATTCGCTGAAAAGCTACGGCAACCGGATCATTGAACCGGCCGAAGGGGAACTGGCCAGCGGACTCTCCGGGAAAGGCCGAATGGAGGAGCCCGAAAAGATCGTCGAATACCTGTCCCAGTACTTCAGTCGCAAGACCAATCTGAAAGGCAAGAAAATTCTGGTAACGGCCGGTCCCACGATCGAACCGATCGATCCGGTCCGATACATCTCCAACCACTCGTCGGGACGGATGGGCTACGCCATTGCCGCCGAGCTGTATGAACGTGGAGCCAAAGTCTATCTGGTCAGCGGGAAAACAGCATTGACACCGCCCGATGGTGTTCAGACGATCGACGTGCTGACGGCCGACGAAATGTACCAAGCCGCCACTCAGATTTTCGAACGGTGCGACGGAGCCGTCATGTGCGCTGCCGTGGCCGATTACACGCCGAAAAACACCGAAACCCACAAGATCAAAAAAGAGGGGACCGAAACGTGGAGCCTCGAATTGGCTCCGACTCAGGACATAGCCGCCGCCATCGGGGCCCATAAAGGAAACCGGTTGCTCGTGGGCTTCGCCCTTGAAACCGATAACGAGGAGGCCAACGCCCTCTCCAAACTGGAGAAGAAAAACATGGATTTCATTGTGCTCAACTCCTTGAAAAACGAGGGCGCCGGATTCGGAACGAAAACCAACCAAATCACCATCTTGCGCAAGGACGGCACCCAGACTGAGTTCGAGCTCAAGAGCAAAGCGGATGTCGCCAAGGACATCGTTGACGAGATGGAAGCATTCTGGGACATCGACAAGTCCTAACCCAAACGCAGACACCTCGCCGATACAAATCTTCATGCACCATGTTGACCCGTTTAACCGTTGAAAATTATGCCCTGATCGATCGGCTGGATATCTCTTTCGCTCCGGACCTGAACATCATTACGGGCGAAACGGGAGCCGGCAAATCCATCCTGCTCGGAGCGTTGGGGTTGATTCTCGGCAACCGGGCCGACACTTCGGTCATCAAGGATCAAACCCGCAACTGCATCGTCGAGGCAGAATTCGACATCGAGGCCTACAACCTGAAGCCTCTGTTCGACGAGCTCGACATCGAATACGATGACCATCCTCTGTTTCGCCGAATCATTACGCCGAGCGGCAAAAGTCGAGCCTACGTAAACGACTTTCCGGTTCAACTCACATCGTTGCGGGAGATCGGCGGACGGCTGATCGACATTCACTCACAGCACCAGACGCTGATGCTGGCCAACAGTGCCTTTCAGACCGGTATACTAGACAGTGTTGCGGCACAGGACTCCCTCATGAACAATTACCGGGAGGATTTCCAACGGCTAAAAAAGCAACGGGCCGAATTAGAAAAGCTCACCATAGAGGCCGAAGAGCGTCTCCGAGACAGAGAATACCTCTCGTTCCAACTGCATGAGCTCCAAGAGGCCAAATTGCAAGCCGACGAACAACAGGAACTCGAGGCGGAGCAGACGGAACTGGCCCACGCTTCGGAAATCAAGGAGGTTCTGATGTGGGCCTCTCAGCGGCTGACCGGAGCCGACGACAACCTGCTGGCCCAACTCAAGGAGATCGAGTCGGCTATCGGACGCATCGCAACCTTCTATCCCCGTTCCGAAGAGCTACACAGAAGACTGCACAGCAATCTTCTGGAAATAAAAGACCTGACCTCGGAAATTTCATCCGATGCCGACCGGATCGAGGCCGATCCCCAACGTCTCGATGCTGTCGAAAACCGACTGGGAACAATCTATACCCTCCTGCAAAAACATAAAGCCTCATCGGTCGAAGAGCTACTAAAAATTCAGTCGGAATACGAGACGAAGCTCGCAGAGATGAGCGGAGCGGAAGAACAGATCGCTCAACTTACCTCCGAAATTGAAGCACAGCAGCAAAAAACCGAAGCCTTGGCTTCGCGGATTACCGAGATCCGGAAACAGACGGCCCCCGAGGTCGAAAGCCAGATCGAACGGACACTTGCGGAGTTGGGTATGCCCTCCGCCAAACTGCACATCGAAATAGAGCCTGCCGAGGAGCTCTCTGCCGATGGAGCCGATCGCATCCGCTTCCTGTTCTCGGCCAATCGGAACTTGGCCCTGCAACCGGTCGAACGGGTGGCATCCGGAGGAGAGCTGTCCCGACTGATGTTGAGTCTGAAGGCGATGGTCGCCCGGCACAAGCATCTACCCACCGTAATCTTCGACGAGATCGATACCGGTATATCCGGTGCCATTGCCGACAAAACGGGTGAAATCATTGCGGAACTGGCCAAGCACCTGCAAGTCATCAACATCACCCACCTGCCCCAAATCGCCAGCAAGGGTGAAACCCACTTCTTCGTCTACAAAAAAGAGTCGGACCAAACAACATCGACCCAGATCCGCAAACTCACTCCCGACGAGCGGATCGACGAGATCGCCAAAATGATCAGCGGATCGAACATCTCACAAGCCGCCAAAGAACAAGCCAAGGTTTTGCTCTCAAGGAGTGCTCACTAATCCGGGAAACGTCCTGCCGAAAAAATTCACCGTCGTAATTCAACCGGCAATGAAGAACCCTTTATCGCCTCAGTACAAGCTATTTGTTGATAGTTTTTGTTTTTTTAACGTCGTATTTATATCTTTGTAGTTCGATTCGCCGTGTGCAAAACGAACTAATTTTGCCCGTAGAAAGTTATAAAGCATAGATGTTATGAGCGAAAAGTTATTTATTTTTGATACGACCCTGCGCGACGGAGAACAAGTTCCCGGTTGCCAATTAAATACTGTCGAGAAAATAGAAGTTGCACGCGCACTGGAAGAGTTGGGTGTCGATATTATCGAAGCCGGCTTCCCGATCTCAAGCCCGGGCGACTTCAATTCGGTCCGCGAAATCTCAAAAGCCGTGACCCATCCCACGATCTGTGCCTTGACCAGAGCCGTACAAAAAGATATCGACGTGGCAGCCGATGCCTTGTCCCTGGCCAAACACAAACGCATCCACACGGGAATTGGTGTATCGGAATCACACATATACTACAAGCTGAAATCCAATCCGGAAGAGATCCTCGAACGGGCCGTCGCTGCCGTAAAACATGCGAAGAAATATGTCGAGGACGTCGAATTCTATGCCGAAGATGCCGGCCGTGCCGATAACGAATACCTCGCCCGCGTAGTGGAGGCCGTAATCGCCGCCGGAGCCACGGTAGTCAACATTCCGGATACGACAGGTTACTGCCTGCCGTTGCAGTATGGGCAGAAGATCAAATACCTCATGGAGCACGTCAGCAACATCGACAAGGCGATCATCTCCACCCACTGCCACAACGATCTCGGAATGGCCACAGCCAACACACTCGAGGGTGTAATCAACGGAGCCCGACAGGCCGAAGTGACGATCAACGGCATTGGAGAACGTGCAGGAAATACTTCACTCGAAGAGGTTGTCATGGCACTCCGCTGCCACAAACACCTGAATATCGATACGGGCATCAACTCGAAACTCATCACCGCTACGAGCCGAATGGTATCGAGCATGATGAATATGCCCGTACAGCCCAACAAGGCCATCGTCGGACGTAATGCATTCGCACACTCTTCGGGCATCCACCAAGACGGTGTGCTGAAAAACCGGGAGAGCTATGAAATCATCGATCCCGTAGACGTAGGACTCGATGAATCGGTTATCGCCCTGACGGCCCGTAGCGGACGTGCGGCACTGAACCATCGGCTCGAATTGCTCGGATACAAGCTCGAACACGAGGAGTTGGACAAGGTCTACAAAAAATTCCTCGAACTGGCCGATCAGAAAAAGGATATCCGCGACGACGACCTGCTCTATCTGGTCGGAGCAACCACCGGAGAGAAGATCTCGAAACGCATCAAGCTGAAATACCTGCAGATTCTGACCGGAACGCTCATTCCTACCGCAACGGTTATCCTGAAGATCGGCGAAAACGAACGGACCGCAACCAGTACGGGCAACGGGCCGGTAGATGCTGCCGTCAAGGCGATCAAGAGCCTGATCAACGAGTCGGTCATGATTACCGAATTCCTGATCCAAGCGATGAACAAGGGCAGTGATGACGTGGGACGCGTCCATGTACAGCTCAAGTGCGGTTCGATGCTGGTCCACGGATTCTCGGCCAACACGGATGTGGTCAAAGCTGCTGTCGAGGCATTCGTCGATGCCTTGAACCTGATCAACGCCACCGAAAAGAAAGAAACAAAATAAATAATTTGCATACAACATGGGAAAAACTCTTTTTGATAAAGTTTGGGATGCGCATGTCGTTCGTCAACTGGACGGCGGCCGCAGCGTATTATATATCGACCGGCACTACATCCACGAGGTGACCTCGCCGGTTGCTTTTCTGGGCCTGAAAAACAGAGGGATCAAGGTAGCACGCCCGCAACAGACAACGGGAACACCCGACCATAACGTGCCGACACAGGATCAGGACAAGCCCGTAACCGAAGAACAGAGCCGCAAACAGCTCGAATCGTTCAGCAAAAACTGCGAGGAAAACGGAATCGAATACTTCAAACTGGGAAGTCCGAACCACGGCGTTGTGCACATCGTAGGTCCCGAACAGGGCATTACGCAACCGGGCATGACGATCGTCTGCGGCGACAGCCACACCTCGACCCACGGAGCCTTCGGTGCCGTAGCTTTCGGTATCGGAACCTCCGAAGTGGAGATGGTATTCGCCTCACAGTGTATTCTCCAGCCCAAGCCCAAAACCATGCGGATCACCGTAAACGGCAAACGGGGGAAGGGCGTAACGGCCAAGGATATTATCTTGTATATTATCTCAAAAATATCGGCTTCGGGCGGAACCGGACACTTCATCGAGTTTGCCGGAGAGGCCATCCGCGACCTGTCGATGGAGGAGCGTATGACGGTCTGCAACATGAGTATCGAGTGTGGGGCCCGCGGCGGTATCATCGCCCCCGACCAAACTACGTTCGACTACATCAAAGGCCGTAACCGTGCTCCGAAAGGCACCGACTTCGACAAAGCTGTCGAAAAATGGAAAACTCTCGCTTCTGATCCCGATGCAAAGTTCGACAAGGAATATACGTTCGATGCGGCCGACATTGAACCGATGATCACCTATGGAACCAATCCGGGTATGGGTATCGGCATCACGCAAACGATCCCCTCGGATGAAGGGCTCAGCGGTAGCGACAAGGTCAGCTTTGCCAAAGCACTCGCCTACATGGATTTCAAAAGCGGTGAGAAGATGCTTGGCAAACGGGTCGACTATGTATTTCTGGGAAGTTGCACCAACGGACGGATCGAAGATTTCCGCCAGTTTGCCCAAGCGGTAAAGGGACGCAAAAAAGCGCCTCACGTAACGGCTTGGTTAGTTCCCGGCTCCAAAATGGTGGAGGCTCAGGCCAAAGCTGAAGGCCTCGACGTCATTCTCAAAGAGGCCGGATTCGAACTGCGCCACCCGGGCTTGTCGGCTTGTCTGGCCATGAATGCCGACAAGATCCCGGCCGGCATGTACAGCGTATCGACCTCCAACCGTAACTTCGAAGGCCGCCAAGGTCCCGGTGCCCGCACCATGCTCGCCGGTCCGCTGGTCGCTGCCGCAGCTGCCGTTACCGGCGTCGTTTCCGACCCGCGTGAAGTCTTCAATCTATAATCACCCCGAACAAATAAATATTTACGAATATGGCTATTCCTAAATTCACGAAACTTACCACGACGGCCTGCCCGCTCAATATAGAAAACATCGATACGGATCAGATCATCCCCGCCCGCTTCCTGAAAGCAGTGGAACGGAAAGGATTTGGCGACAACCTGTTCCGCGACTGGAGATACGACAAACAGGGAAACAAGATCGCCTCTTTCCCGCTGAACGATCCGAAATATGGAGGTGAAATTCTCGTTGCGGCCAAAAACTTCGGCTGCGGCTCCTCTCGTGAGCACGCCGCTTGGGCCGTTTTCGACTACGGATTCCGCGTGGTCGTTTCGAGTTTCTTCGCCGATATTTTTAAAAACAACGCGCTGAACAACGGGTTGGTTGTCGTTCAGGTCAGCGAAGAGTTCTTGAACAAAATCTTTGCGGCCATCGCTGCCGATCCCAAAACGCTGTTCGAAGTCGATCTGCCGAACCAGACCTTCACGATCTGCGCTACCGGCGAAAAGACCTCGTTCGACATCGACGGATACAAGAAAGAGTGTCTGATGAACGGATACGACGACGTAGACTATCTGCTCAGCATCAAAGACGATATCGAACGCTTCGAACGCTCCAGAGCTTAAACACAACTGAAAACCTATGGTCAAAGAGATTGAAATACTCGACACCACCCTTCGGGACGGCGAACAAACCTCGGGTGTTTCGTTCGCTGTCCGCGAAAAGCTGAGCATCGCCCGGCTGCTGCTCGATGAACTTCACGTCAACCGGATCGAAATCGCTTCGGCCCGGGTCTCGGAGGGCGAATTCGAAGCTGTACGCCGGATATCTGCTTGGGCTGCGGCTCGCGGCTATCTCGACCGGGTCGAAGTGCTCGGATTTGTCGACAACGGAATCTCGCTGAAATGGATTCTGGATGCGGGATGCAAGGTCATCAACCTGTTGTCGAAAGGATCATTGCGTCACTGCGAACTGCAGCTCAAAAAAACACCGCAACAGCATATCGACGACATAAAACGGGCCATCGAACAGGCTACAAAGGCCGGGATCGCTGTAAACCTCTACTTAGAGGATTGGTCCAACGGCATGCGGCAGTCGCCCGACTATGTCTACCACATGATCGACGCCCTGCGCCATGAGCCGATCCGTCGGTTCATGATTCCCGATACGTTGGGTATCATGAATCCGGATACGTGTTATGCCGCTTGCCGAGATATGGTCGAACGTTACCCCGATCTGCACTTCGACTTCCATGCCCACAACGACTACGATCTGGCCGTAGCCAACGTTGCGGCAGCCGTAAAAGCCGGCATTCAGGGCATCCACACGACCATCAACGGTTTGGGAGAACGGGCCGGAAATGCCCCGTTGTCGAGCGTTATCGCCGTGCTCAACGATCAGCTGAAGGTTGGAAACTCAATTGTCGAAAAAAACATCAACCACGTCAGCCGCATGGTGGAAACCTATACCGGAATCCATATCCCGGCCAACAAACCGATCGTCGGAGAGAATGTGTTCACACAGTGTGCCGGCATCCATGCCGATGGGGACAACAAGAACAACCTCTACTTCAACGACCTGCTACCCGAACGTTTCGGACGTGTCCGGGAGTATGCGCTCGGAAAGATGTCGGGCAAAGCGAACATCAAAAAGAACCTCGAAACGCTCGGAATCGATCTGGACGAAGACGCCATGCGCAAAGTGACCGAACGGATCATCGAATTGGGGGACAAAAAGCAAGCCGTCACCTCGGAGGATCTGCCCTACATCATCGCTGACGTACTGAAACAGGATCTGCACGAAAACAGGGTTCACATTCTGAACTACAATCTGTCATTAGCCTACGGGTTACGTCCTGTGGCCACGATCAAGATGCAAATCAACGATCAGGAGTACGAAGAGACCGCCTCGGGAGACGGTCAGTACGATGCATTCATGCGGGCCATACGAAACATCTACAAAAAACAGCTGGGACGTGACTTTCCGATGTTGATCAACTACTCCGTATCGATCCCGCCCGGAGGACGTACCGATGCCTTCGTTCAGACCTACATTACGTGGGAGTATCGGGGCGAGACATTCAAGACGAGGGGACTGGATGCCGACCAGACCGAGGCTGCGATCAAGGCGACGATGAAGATGCTGAACCGGATCGAAAACATGCAGACTCATACCAACGGCACCGTCAGCCACTCAGAGACTGAAGCTCCTGCAGATCCGGCCGAGACGAAAGAAAAAAAGTGATCGTTTCCGATCTGAAATAAAAAAGGAAGACCTTGGGGGTCTTCCTTTTTTATCGTATAGCGGCGCTTCCTCATATTCATTGGTGGCGCTGGCGCACAAATGCTGTGCTTATCTTCTGCGCTAAAAAAGTGTTGGACACCAATAAACAACCGGCGACAAGATGGCAGGAAAGTGTTGCGTATTAAACGTCCTGCATGTAGTCGCACATTTCCTTCCGCTCTCTGCGAACCGATGCTCCCGTTTTGCACCGTCTACCGATCCGTCCGGACGCAACACGTCGCCCCCTTAGCTCATTAGCACACAGAGATTGCCTCTACGGCTCACCAACGACCGCTATCTGTTATCCGAAGAGGGTCGGATCTGGCGTACGACACTCCGATCGGCTGATGGAAAATCTGCCGGAACCTTTTGCTTAACCTTGCCCGTTGCAGCCCACTCCAATCCACGCAACAGCAACGTCTGGAAACCCACACACGCTACGGCCGGACAGAACTCCGGGGTATTCTCCCCCCCGATATGGCCCAACATCAGATGCAGAATACGTGCCTTACCGTAATCCACCGTAAAGACCAAAGGCTCCTCCCGCCCCGATCCACCCCGTGCGGGATCGGCATATCCGGTATAAAGCAGCGCATCGATATTTCCGGGCCCCCGCATGCGATCGTAAAGCTCATCTTGCGCATGCATCCACACCTTAGGCAGCCCCCGCGTTATGGGGTGTTTCGTATTGCGGCAATTTACCGGATACTCCCGCTGGGCGCCATGCGAGCCACCGGGTCCGGCCGTGGTGTCCCGTACCAAACGATCCCCTACCCAATAAACGTATGGGCCCGACTGTTCGTTACGGCCTTCCCAGCCCCCCAAGGCGATGATCCGATTGAAGGCATCCCATCCGGCAAACGCATTGTCGGCCGCATGGTAGATCACTACTCCACCCCCGTTATCGACATACTCCAAAAAAGCGCGATCGGTCTGTTCACTCCACCGATCTCCGTTGTAATCGAGCAACACGACATCGTATGCCGAAAAATCGGGCCTGAAAACCGACATATCCCCACCCTTGGGCGGTGTAATGGCATAATCGACCGTAAACAGATCCGACTGCTCGATCACCGAACGCAAGACCTCATGACTGACCTGCCAGTTGTGGTTGTTCTGTCCCGTAACCAAAAGGACCCGAATCGGCTCCTTTGCACATCCGACACAGAAAAATAGCGATGCCAAGCACAAGCTCAACATCCGTTTGTATCGCAACGAAAATTTCATCCCCCCTCTGTTTTTGATTAACACATTTCATCACAAAAAGCGGCCCACGCAGGCCGCTTTTATCTCTTTGCTAACGATTGTGGCCTCTTACAGCTCGCGAATCCAGATGTTTCTGAAACGGACCGGATTCAAGTGATCCTGCAAGATGATCGGGCCCTTGCCGTGTGCCACGATACGCGGAAATCCGATATACTCGGTCGTTCCGAGAATCATCGTATTGTTCTGCACCAAAACACCGTTGTGCAACACCGTAATCCGACCGTGAGACTGCAACGATCCATCCTCCTTGAAACGGGGTGCCGTATAGATAATATCGTATGTATTCCACTTCCCGGGTTTCTGGCAGGCATTTACCAACGGAGGGGTCTGTTTGTAGATACTTCCGGCCTGACCGTTCGCATAGGTCTCGTTGCCGTAATTATCGAGAATCTGCACCTCATAAATGCCCTGCATAAAGACACCGCTATTGCCTCGGCCCTGACTCTCGCCCACGATCTCCGTCGGGGCACTCCACTCAACGTGTAACTGGAAATCGCCGAATTCGCGCTTGGTCCGGATACTGCCCGAACTGGGCTTGACCGTCATTACGCCCTGCTCGACCTCCCACTCAACCGCTTTGTTCGGGTCACAGTTGACCCACTCATCGGCACTCTCGGCATCCAAACCCAACAATACAATCGCATCGGAGGGCGGTGTAATAATGGCTTGATCCATATCGGGAGGAACCACGATCTTGGGCTGAGGTGTCCAGAATTCGGACATTTCGGGCTGCATCGGAGCCGGTTCCGGATATTTTTTTGTCTCTTGTCCTTGGACGCTCATGCATATACCCATGCACAAAACGCCGCACAACATTAGTCTCTTCATCTTTATTTGGGTTTTTAAGTTAAAGCTCTTTTCAAATACTACACTTCCCGGAGCCGACACGACGGCTTACGCACTCGAAGCCCTATATTCCTGCGACACCGATATTGGCTCCTGCCTCTAACCCGCCTGACACGGTCTCGGTATCGGTTTCTGCTCCTGACTCGGTTTCGGCATCAGTATCCGTTTCTGTCTCCGTTTCCGATCCAATCTCCGGCTCCGTATCGGATGTGCCGGCATCGGTCCCCGTTTCACCTTCCGAACCCTCATTCACCCCCGCATCTTCACCTTCTCCGGGTTCCGTTTCTTCTACACCGGTGTCCGTACCCTCATCTGTTCCCGGCTCAACCTCCGTACCACCATCCGGACCGGTCTCTGTACCTGCATCCGGCTCCGGTTCTGGTTCTGGCTCTGGCTCCGGAGCAGGCGCTACGGGCATCAATACCACACGGATCCGATCATGTCGCCTTAGGGCTGCCGTACTGGAAGGATGGTCGTACAACAACCGCAAAGTGACCGTATCGTTTTGCACAAGTTCTCCGGAATGGACTTTCATCCTAATCTCCGAACGCGTCGTATCCGCATTGACGAACCGTACGACATTCGACTCCAACTCATACACATCGGGAGAAACGGCTGTCGTCTGCGCTGCAAGCACTTCGAAAACCACTGAATCGGTCTCATAGACAAGTCCTGCCGTCCGGAAAACAGATATCGGAAGATCGAACGTCTGGTGCATCGAGGTATCGATCCCTGCTACAACCACCTCATTCCGGAACCAATATATATCCGTATAATATTGCGTTTCATCGTTCTTGAGACATCCCCACAACAACCACATCACGGCAAATATCCCGACCCATTTTCTTACCATATCTCTGCTCTTTACTCCATACGCAACAGGCTATTGCATGCCTTATCTTCGTTTTACGCCTGCATACGGATCAAAGTTACAATATTTTCTCCAATTGCATAAAAATCACAAAATGTTTTTTTCCCAGCAAAACAACCGACAGTTAGAAACAAGAGTGCAAAAAATTGAATAAAAGAGGAAAAAATTATCTCCCTGATCCGCTTAATTTTGTGTTCGAAGAGAGAGCAATCAGCGATAAACTCTTTTCATAAAATCAAAAACTTGACGGATAGTTAGTGTTAAGGTTAGTTGAGTGTCGAGGTTAGTTAGACCTTGAACAATTAGGCAAGTTGGGTTAAGTTAGGTTGGGCTCGGTATTGAAATACCGGGCCTTTTTTATTATATTTGCGTTTAACCTAACTAAACACACATTTCTAAACACCCCAAAATTAAGAATGAAAAACCTAAAACTTTTCGCAACGGCTACCTTTTGCTTTTTTTTTACAATCGCTATGCCCTTGTATTGCCTTTCATCCGCTAACGGTAAGAGCAAAACGGCGACCTATACCAATCCGCTCAAAACCGTCGAGGGAGATACCCTGCGATTTGGCGACCCTTTTATGTATAAGTACGGGGATACTTATTATCTGACCGGCACTACAGCCGAAAACGGTTTCGACTACTACACCTCCAAGGATATGGTAACATGGAAGTATGGAGGCCCGCTCTATCGAAAATCCGAAAACCATTTCGGTGCCGGCGCATTCTGGGCCCCGGAAGTCGAATACTATAAGGGAAAGTTTTACCTCACATACAGCTGTCTGGATGCCAAACGCGGATTACTGCTCTCTTGTCTGGCTGTCAGTGACACGCCCGATGGCCCGTTCAAGGACCTTTATACCCCTTGGTTCGATCTGAACCATTCGGCTATCGACTGCCACATTTTCGTCGACGACGACAAGGAGCAGACCCCCTATCTCTACTTCAGCAAAAACGGGAACCAGGACGGTTACGCATACGGCGAAAACTATGTCGTCGAATTGAAAAAAGACCTTTCGGGCATGGTCGGTGAACCTCGATTGGTCTCCAGAGCTTCGCAACCGTGGGAAAAAGTGCGTTGGGACGTCAACCGCTGCAATGAGGGCGTTACCGTAATAAAAAAAGGGAAGACCTACTACATGACCTACTCTGCGAACGATACGGGATACGAATTCTATGGCGTCGGAATCGCAACGGCACAACACCCCCTCGGTCCGTGGACAAAATATGAGGATAATCCACTGATGACCACGGATCTGAGCATCGGGGTCTCCTCACCCGGGCACAATTCGATTATCGAATCACCCGACGGCAAAGAGTTGTTCATCGTTTACCACCGTCATGCCGATCCGAACTGCACCAAACCCAATTTCGATCGGGTCGTCTGCATCGACCGGTTGTTTTTCAAGAAGGGTAAACTTTGCATCGATGGTCCAACCTCCACCCCTCAACCTGCTCCCTAATATCGCGAAATAACGTACAAAACGCCTATTCGGCATTGCTTCTACCGCATAAAAGTTTCATCGATAAAAATATTTTAACTAACTTTAACCAAACCAACCGCCACTGCGGTAAAAACTCATGAAGATAAAATTCGCCACTGTCTGTCTGTTGTTATGCGGCACATGGAGCATGCTGTCCGCACAAAATCCCATCGTGCCCCCCGGCGTGTTCCTTGCCGATCCGGAGGGACACCAATGGAAGGATGGAAGACTATATCTGTATGTCTCTCGCGACGAAAGTCCCGATTACTACTGCTCCTATCAGTACGATCTGATCTCGACCTCGGACCTGAAAAACTGGACCATAGCCGAGAACGCCTTCGCGTCCAAGGGGCCGAACGATCAGGTCCCATACAGTGACGGAGCCCTGTACGCATCCGATGCCGCATATAAAGATGGGAAATACTATCTCTATTACAGCATGAACGACCGGATCGACGAAGGCGTTGCCGTATCGGATGCTCCGGACGGCCCCTTCCGGAACGGACAACCGATGAAGGGCATCTCGCAGATTGACCCGGCCGTGTTCATCGACGACGACGGACAAGCCTACCTCTATTGGGGACAATTCTCGGCCAAGGGAGCGAAACTCAAAGACAACATGCTCGAAGTAGACACCACGACGATCGTCGACGGTCTGGTTACCGAACAGGAGCACTTCTTCCACGAAGGCAGTAGCATGCGCAAACGCAATGGTATCTACTACCTCGTGTATGCACACCTGCGTAAGGGACGCCCCACCTGCATCGGTTATGCAACCTCCAAATCGCCGCTCGGTCCCTTCAAATACGGCGGAGTGATCGTCGACAATGCCGGTTGCGACCCCGAATCGTGGAACAACCACGGATCGATTTGCGAATTCAACGGCAACTGGTACGTACTCTACCACCGAACCACAAACGGCACCCGCTCACTCAGGAAGGTTTGCATCGAACCGATCACATTCAACGAAGACGGCAGCATAAACGAAGTGGAGATGACCTCGCAAGGCGCCGGAGATCCGCTCTGTGCGTTCGACACCATCCCTGCCGAACGCGCCTGTCTGATGTGGGGAAACACCCGCATTCACCTGAAAAGTCAACACGACGAAGAGTTGAGCGGCATTCAAAACGACAACTATGCCGTCTATAAATACATCGACTTCGGCGAAGGAGCCGACACGTTCACCGTTAACGTAACGCCCCAATCTGGCGGTAAAATCGAGGTATGGATTGACAACCTGTGGACACCTCCCGTGGGCGTTATCGACGTTCCGGCCGATCGTAAGGGCGAAACACTGACGCTCACCGGAAAGATCAATCCGGTCAAAGGTGTGCATGCACTGACCCTCAGATTTATGGGAGACAAAGAGTCCGAAGAGCTATTCACCGTCGACTCTTTCCGGTTCGGCAAACAATAGAGCAACCTCGAAACGATTGAATCGTACGTGTAACCGATCTACTCAATGCGGATCGCCATGACAAGACGAAAACTTTTTCTCATACTATGGAGCCTGCTGCTCGTATCGGTCGCTGTCTCCGCACAAACATCCCCGTTCACGTGGACGGCTCAGGATGCTTTGGGCAGACGTATCGGTACGTCCGAACAGTACGGGCCCCATCGGAACGGGAAAACGGTCGGCATGTTCTTCGTCATCTGGCACGGAGCCCACGGATACGATCGCTACGAGACCCTGCCCGACATGGACGTTCTGACGCCCGATCCGAACGATACGCAGAGTCCGTACGACATTCAGAAACTGTTGGACGCCGATCCACAACATCCGAAATACGGTCCGGTCGGGGCTTTTCATCATTGGGGAGAACCCTATTTGGGTTATTATGTAGCTAACGACGAATGGGTGATCCGTAAACACGCCCAAATGTTGACTGACGCAGGCGTAGATGTCATCATCTTCGATATGACTAACGAGGTCATCTATCTGCCCATCGTCAAAAAAATTCTGGATACCTACCGCAAAATACGGGAGGAAGGAAACGATACGCCGCAGATCTCCTGTCTGTTTCATACCCTGCTGCCCAATAGCAAGGAGACGTTGAAAAAGATGTACGACAACATCTACTCCAAAGGGTTGTATGAAGAGTTGTGGTTCCGTTGGGAGGGCAAACCGCTGGTTTTCTGCCCGAGAGAGGCCCTGACACCCGAAATGGATGCCTTCTTTACGACTCGGCACTGCTGGTTCGACTCGCGTGAACCGTGGTTCCGCGATGGCCACAAGTGTTGTCCGTGGGCCGACTACTACCCACAAGGATATGGTTGGGACGAAGATCCGCAGAAGGCCGAAATGGTTTCGGTCGCTCCGGCAACCCACCCTACCGACCGCAAAGACGGCGTCCGTCGGGTCGGACGGAGTTTCCATGACGGGAAACAACCTCTCACGAAAGCCGAACAACGATCCGGAGAGGGACTACATTTCATCGAACAGTTCTCCCGGGCTATGGAACTTGATCCGGAATTTATCTTTTTTACAGGGTGGAATGAATGGTCTGCTATGCGGTTTATCAATCAGGGCGAAATCCTGACTTTGGCCGACAACGAATGTAAGATTGGCGACAGCTACTTCTGTGATGACTACAACCACGAGTACAGCCGTGACCTCGAACCCCTCCGTGGAGATTTCGGGGACAATTACTACTACCAGCTCTGTGACTTCATCCGTCGGTACAAGGGTGTAGATCCCGTCAAATCCTATACGAAACGCCATAAGATCGACATGGAGGACTTCTCTTGCTGGGAAACCGTCGAAAGTTCATTCACGGACGACCGGGGAGACACGTTTCACCGAGACCATTTCGGATACGGACGCATCGGCCGGCTGACCAATGTCTCCGGAAGAAACGACATCGTTGAAGCCAAAGTCGCGCACGACGGCCGTACGATCTGGTTCTACGTCCGTACCCAAGATCCCCTTTCGCCGCGAACCGACAAAAAGTGGATGCGGCTGTTCATCGACGTGCAAGGAAACGAGCTCGGAAACTGGGAGGGTTTTCAATACCGGATCAATGATCAGTGCGGACCCAGTCAGACCACACTCGAAAAGTCAACGAACGGTTGGAACTGGACAAAAATAGCCGACCTCGACTACCGGTACGAGGCGAACGAACTCGTCATCGCAATCCCGATGGAGGCGATTCACATCGATGATCCGAAGCGCTTCTCGCTCGAATTTAAATGGATCGACAACGCTGTCGAGGAAGGGGACATCCAAGAGTGCCTCTCGGACGGAGATGCTGCCCCGAACGGCCGTTTCCGATACAACTATCGATTCCTCAAAACAAGCTAACAATAAAACTTATCTATTACTACTATGAAAAAAGTCTTTTCTCTCATGCTTTGTCTGCTGCTCTTTGCAGCGTGTGGCGACGACAAATCCGTCGACGACCCCACACCTGATCCGGACCCTTCTCAACCAACCGATCCGGATGATGGCGGTGAAGATCAAAAACCAACTCTCGTCACGGCTGAAATGAATCCATCGCTATGGGTAGCCGTTGATGCTCTCGGCCGGACCATCGACCCCGCGCAATACAAATCGAAAACAGAACGCGGTGACAAAACCGTCGGTATCTTCTATTTTATCTGGATGGGAAGCCACGGATACGATCAAGCCGCCAACTGGGGTGAACTGCGTCCACCCTCCTCGACCGATGTAAACAGCCCCTACGACATCCAAAAACTACTCGACGAAGACATGGTTAATCCAGCTTTCGGACCGGAACATGCCTTTCACCATTGGGGTGAACCCTATTTAGGATACTACGTTTCTAACGATAAATGGGTGATCCGCAAACATGCACAAATGTTGACCGATGCAGGCGTCGATGTCCTGTTTTTCGACGTAACCAACTCCTTTACCTATTTGGATGTTGTGGAAACGATTTGCGAAGTATATACTGAAATGCGGGAAGAAGGGAATGACACCCCACAATTTGCATTCGTCACAAACTCCAATGCCGGAGAAACCGCTCTGACCCTATACCGATATATATACCTCAAAGGTTCATATAAAGACCTTTGGTTCAAATGGGACGGCAAACCTCTGTTGCTGTGCAATCCGGATGATGTAAGTTCTACAATCAAAAACTTCTTTACGATCCGGCATTCATGGTATCTGTATAACAACAGCAGCATCGACACATGGTTCGGGGATGGCGAAGATAAATGGCCGTGGGGAGGTCTATATCCGCAACAGGCCGGTATGCACAATGGAGAGCGCGAGTGTGTTTCGGTCATGGCCGCCACTCACCCCACTTCGAATATTGGCCGAAGCTATAACGTAGAGACCAACGTCCAACCCGGAACCAGCGCCCAAAGATCCGGCGAAGGCATATACTTCAAATCCCAGTTCGAACGTGCCCTGTCTCTCGACCCGAAAGTACTTTTCTTTACCGGATGGAACGAATGGGTCGCTCAACGCTTTATCTCCGACAATGGTGGCGACTACATGCTGGGCCGTCCGCTTCCTCCCGGTGGTTCATACTTCGTCGACCAATACAACCACGAATTCAGCCGCGATATGGAACCCCTGCGTGGTGACTTCGGCGACAACTACTACTACCAATTGGCCGACTACATCCGCCAATTCAAAGGTGTCGACCCGCAACCCGTCTACAAACGTATCGACTCGATCAAGGTCGACGGAACCATGGACGAATGGCCCTACGTGCAGGCAGCATTTGCCGATGATCAGGGCGACGTCACAGCTCGAAGCCATTTCGGATACGGCAGGGTCGGAACTCTCACCAATACAACCGGCAGAAACGACATTCTCGAAACCCGCGTAACGAACGACGGAACCCATGTCTACTTCTATGTCAAAACAGCAAACACCATCTCTTCCTATAAAAACGAAAAATGGATGAGGCTGTTTATCACGGTGAAGGGGAAAGAGTCGACCCAGCAATGGGAGGGCTTCCACTTCGTGGTCAACAACACGGTCAACAGCGAGAAAACAACCCAACTGGAGAGCTGCACCGGAGACTGGAACTGGTCGAAAAAGGCTGACATTCCATACGCTCTCAAAGGCAACGAAATGGAGCTCGCTATTCCGATGGCCGACCTCGGCATCACCAACCCGAACGAATTTACACTCGACTTCAAATGGATCGACAACGCCGTAAATGACGGTGATATTCAGGAGTGTCTGAGTGATGGCGACTCCGCACCGAACGGCCGATTCCGTTACAGATACCAATTCAAAAAAAATTAATAACCCATGACGAAACCCTTCTTTAAATTGTCCCTAATGGGACTGATGCTTGCTCTACTGATGAGCTGCTCGAAAGACAACACGGACAACACTCCGAATGAGGGAGGAGATCCCGGTACGGATCCGACTCCCCCTCCAGTAGAGACAACCGGCGAGGTAAACAGCGACCTGTGGACCGCTACCGATCCGCTCGGACGCGCCCTGCCCAATTACGAAGATGTCGGTAACAAGAGATCCAATAAATTCGTAGCCGTATTCTATTGGACTTGGCACTGTGCACAACAAGTCTCCTACGGAAACGTCGGAAATGTCACCCAGATTCTCCGTGAAAATCCCGATGCCCTGTACAACGCAGATCATCCGGCATGGGATCGCGGCGGATCCAACACACACTTCTGGGGAGAACCCCTCTACGGGTATTATCGTACGACCGACCCATACGTACTCCGTAAACATGCCGAAATGCTGGCCGACGCGGGGGTAGACGCCGTGTTCTTCGACTGTACGAACGCTCCCTTCCTCTGGGAAGACTCCTATACGGCCCTTATGAAAACATGGGATCAGGCACGTAAAGATGGAGTAAACGTACCTAAGGTCTCGTTCATTCTGCCCTTCGGTCCGTCGGACGCTTCATACAATATGATCAAGAGTCTGTATGAGGATGTCTACAAACCGAACAAATACTCCGATCTGTGGTTCTACTGGAAAGGAAAACCCGTCCTGATGGCATACGACAACATTCCCACGGACAACGCTGCGGATAAGGCCATGAAGAACTTCTTCACCTTCCGTCCCGGACAACCCGATTACGTCAACGGTCCTTCCGATAACTACCAATGGGGTTGGCTCGAAATCTATCCGCAAAACATGTACGGTTTGAACGAAGAGGTAACCGTCGGCGTCGCTCAAAACACCTGCGCCTCAAACTATTACCACGCCAGTGCCTTCAACCGGAGCGGTACGCTCGGCAGAAGCTACATGGGCAAAACAAAGAGCTGGGACAATCGTGAAAACTCCTACCTCTACGGTGCCAACTTTGCCGAACAGTGGGAAAAAGCTCTCGAACTCGATCCGCAACTGGTGTTCGTAACCGGGTGGAATGAATACATTGCCGGAAAATGGCCCACCTCCGAATGGCCGAACGATCTGTACCCCTACTCTTTTGTAGACCAGTACGACTCGGAACACAGCCGGGACATCGAGCCGAACAACGAATGGTGGGATGCCTCGGGCAACTATCTGGGCGATGTGTACTACTATCAGTTGATCCAGAATGTGCGTAAATTCAAGGGTATGTCACAACGGGTGTACGCCTCGGCAGAAAAGAGCATCAAGATCGGATCATTCAGCGATTGGGCCGATGTGCAACCCGATTTCAGACATTATAAAGGAAATGCCGTGAAACGCGCACACAAAGGGCACGCCGATCTGTTCTACTCGAGCAGTCTCGGACGAAACGACATTGTAGACGCAAAGGTAGCCCGCAGTGCCGACAGCATCTACTTCTACGTTGAGACCGCATCGGCCATGACTGCTACGGACGACGATTACTGGATGTGGCTGCTGATCGACATCGACCGCGACAAGAGTACCGGCTGGGAAGGTTACGACTACATCATCAACTACGTCAATCCGGCCAACGGTACGGGAACCGTATCCAAAAACGTAGGCAACAAGTGGGAATGGGAAGAGGCTGGAAACTTCACCTACGCCCTCAAGGGTAACAAGATGGAGTTCGGCATGCCGCGCGAACTGCTTGGATTGGACGGCGACAAGATCGACTTCGAGTTCAAATGGGTAGACAACATGAAACCCAAGGACGAAGGCGTATTCAACGCTTCGCTGTTCTACACCTGTGGCGATGCGGCTCCGGGTGCACGGTTCAACTTCATCTACACGGTGAAATAACTCCGATCTGCAATACCTCAAAAGAGAGGCGAGCCGCATTCCCGGCTCGCCTCTCTTTTTTAGTTTATGATCTTCGATTAATAGGTAGTAACCCTAATCCTTGAATTAAATGATCTCCGCCACGACAAAGGTACTTCCCCCCACGAAAATCATATCGTCGGCTGAAGCCTTGGACCGGGCAAGGGCCAATGCCTCCGGAACATTCGGAACACACTCTCCCTGTAAACCATACGCCGCAGCTCTCCGGGCCAACTCCTGCTCGTCCAGCGCACGGGGAATCGACGCTTTGGTAAAGATATAATACGCATCCCGAGGCAGCAGAGGAAAGACTCGATCCAGATCTTTGTCTGCTACAAAACCGAGCACCATGTAAAGCCGATCATAGCGCTGTTGGGCCAACTGGGCCGTCACTTCGGAAAGTCCCGCCTCGTTGTGTCCCGTGTCGCAAACGGTCAACGGCCGTTCGCCAAGACGCTGCCAGCGTCCTTTCAGTCCCGAAATACGGGCTGCCGAGGCGATACCCCGACGAATCTGATCCGGCGAAACGGTGCACACTCCGCTTTCGTTCAACACATCCAATGCGGTAAGGGCCGTCAAGACATTTTTCCGCTGATAGATTCCCTGCAAATCGCTCTCGAGGGTAAAGCACTCGCCGGTCGTCCGTTTTTCGATCTCGAACCGACGGCTCAGACCTACGGTTTCGCTCCCTATTACCCGATACATTTGATCGGCAAACCGAATCGGGGCCCACTCCGAACGGGCCTTTTCGATGAAAACCGCCGCCGTCTCGGGTTGTGTCTCTCCGATAACGACGGGGCTATCGGACTTGATGATCCCCGCCTTCTCCCCGGCAATTTTTTCCAGCGTATCGCCGAGAAACTGCATGTGATCGTACCCGATATTGGTAATCACACTCACCATAGGACGGATGATATTCGTCGAATCGAGCCGACCTCCCATACCCACCTCTATCACCGCGATCTCCACGCCGTGTCGGGCAAAACAGTCGAACGCAATGGCTGTTGTAATCTCGAAAAACGAAGGTTGGATCCGGTCGATCGCCTCGCGATTCCGTTCTACGAACTCGACGACCTCCTCCTCGCTGATCTCCTGTCCATCGATCCGGATCCGCTCACGAAAATCCTTCAAATGGGGCGACGTAAAGAGTCCCGTTCTGTATCCGGCCGTCATCAACGACGAAGCAATCATGTGCGACACGGACCCCTTCCCATTGGTTCCCGCCACATGGACCGACTTGATCTTCCGGTGCGGATTACCCAGCACCGTCTCCAATGCATTTATCCGCTCGAAACCGGCTTTGTAGGCACTGCCTCCGACGTGCTGAAAAACCGGAAGCGAGTGAAACAAAAAGTCGAGCGTCTCCTGATAAGTCATCTCTCTTTTCTGATTAAAAATCAATCTACGATATGGCTGCGCCGTTTGATCCGGTAGGCCATAAAATAGAGTATACTCAATACGAATACATAACACCCGATGCGTCCGATCAGATCTCCGTATCGTGTATAAAAGGTCATGCGGTCGTTCGTTGCAAGCGACCGGGTCGACACATCGCGTACGTTCCATCCCAGTTTGCCGCTCGTATCGCCCCGCTGGTCGATAAATCCCGAAATTCCGGTATTGGCGCTGCGGGCTATGCTGCGTCGTGTCTCAACCGCTCGTAACCGCGAATAGGCAAACAGGTAGCGGTAACCGGGTGTATCGCGCCACCAACCGTCGTTGGAGATGACACACATCACATCGGCCCCGTTCCGGACAAACTCCGTATAATATTCACCATAGATCGCCTCATAACAGATGGCCGGTCCGATGCGGACTCCTGAAGGTGTTGTAAAAACCTGACGCACGTCGCCGTACCCCAACTGTCCGGATACTCCACCCAAATCGACCGTCAGAAATTTTACATTCTTCAAGAACTGATAGTAGGGAGTCATCTCGGCTCCGATCACCAGTTTTGCCTTGTGGTGAACGCGGATATGCTGCGACGTGTCGATACCCAACGCGCTGTTGTAACGGTCGAGCCACTGTCCGCCCCGCATTCTCGCCGTAAACGGAGCCACCTGCTCGGATTCATACGGAACATAGGTCATCGCTCCGGTCACGACCATAGCGCCTTCGCGTCCTCCCCGCACGAAATCCCGAATCCGGTTCATCGACTCCAATTCATTCAGATACTCCTCCCAACAGTACTCGTTGACCGCCGTTTCGGGAGCAACGATCACTTGTGTAGAACGGGGCGCCTCCCGCATCAGATCGAGCAAAAGGGTCAGCTGTCTGTACTGACTCATCCGAAATTTTGTCCGATAGGGATCAACATTGGGTTGCACTACCGAGATCTCAATCTTCTCCGAAGGTTCCTTATAGGTCGCATAAATGATCCACGACAGCACGGCAGGCAGTACGATAGCCCCCACAGGAGCGATCCACGACCGCCACTGCCGCCAACGCTTCGAGGCCTCAAACACCAGCAGATTGACCACCAGCACCCACAGCGATCCGCCCAACGCTCCGGTATATTCGTACCATTGAACCAAACGCACATCCTGTGCAAAACCGTTTCCGAGCACTAACCAAGGGAATGAGATCTGGTCGTTGTGCAGATAGATATACTCGTAAGCCAACCATGCCGTGACCAGAACCGTGTAGGCCAACGGACGCTTTGCCCTGCGCCACACGGCATGATAGATCAAGAAGGCTGCAGACATCAGTACCGTTCCCACCAAGGTCGCCGCCACGACTCCGATGACAGCCGCAAAACCGACCCACCACACCGTGGCCAACCACCACAGCGCAAACGTAGCAACGGCATAGGGCCAGAATTTCCGGGGACGACCCTTGCGGTTTACGGCTCCTGCAAGATCGTTCTGCACCCACAACAGCGGAACGAACGCCACAAACAGCGTCAGTGCCGATCCGCCTAACCACGGCAACGACAGCAGCACGACACTAAGCGCAACACATAAGATCCGTCTTTTCATTTTCACCGGTTGATTTCCGCAAAGATAAAGATTTATTACTTTTTATTACTTTTGTACGGCTGTTTTAGGCAGTGGCGGGACACATCTCCGTCGCAAATCGTTGTCAAGCATGGATTTCGCTGTCTTTTTAAAAGGAATCGTCATCGGACTGTTGGCCTCCATCCCATTGGGGCCGATCGGCGTTCTATGTATCCAACGAACCCTTTGCAAAAGCCACAAAGCCGGTTTCGTGTCGGGACTCGGTGCCGCATCGGCCGACACGCTTTTTGCCACAATAGCCCTCTTCTCGTTGACCTTCGTCCTCTCCTTCATCGAGAGCTACATGGCTGTCATCAAAGTGTTGGGCGGAATTCTCGTCATCATCGTCGGCATGACGATCCTGCTGAAAAATCCGGTCGGTCAGATCCGGAAAAACCGGGCTGGAAAAGGGAACAACCTCTGGAGCGACTATCTGTCGGTCCTCTTCGTTACGCTGGCCAATCCGGCCTACATATTGGTCTTCGTCGCACTGTTCGCCGCCTTGGGCATAAACCGTGAAGGAATCCCCTATGCCAACGGATTGCTCATGCTGATCGGCGTGCTGTGCGGTACCTCTCTCTGGTGGTTTATCCTGACCTTCTGCATCAGCCTCTTGAGACGCAAATTCCGTCCCCGGCATCTGTTCTGGATGAACCGAATCTCGGGCAGCATCATCGTCATTCTCGGAGCTGCCGCAATTTTATCCATTTTCATTCACATGCCCGTTCATCATGTCTTCCCCTACTAAACGTAAAATCATTATCGCCATCGACGGCTTCTCGTCCTGCGGCAAAAGCACCTTCGCTAAGGAGATCGCTGCACGGATCGGTTATGTGTTTATCGATACCGGTGCCATGTACCGTGCCGTAACCCTCTATGGAATCGAACACGGAGCCATCCACGACGGGACGGTCGACGCCTCGCAACTCGAAGCACTTCTGCCCCAAATCCAAATCTCCTTCTCGTTCAACGAACAACGGGGAGCCAGTGACATCTACCTGAACGGCGTAAACGTCGAAGAGCGCATCCGGCGCATCGATGTAAGCGAATATGTCAGTCGGGTAAGCCAGATCGCTGCGGTCAGGAGCCGACTCGTACACATGCAACAGGAGATGGGAGAGCAGAAAGGAGTCGTCATGGACGGCCGCGACATCGGGACGGTCGTTTTCCCGAATGCCGAGCTGAAAATCTTCATGACGGCCGATCCGCACATCCGCGCCGAAAGACGCTACCGGGAGTTATTGGGAAAGGGAGAAAAGGTCTCGATGGAAGAGATCGAACGCAACATCCGCGAACGCGACCATGCCGATCAGACGCGGGCAATCAGTCCTTTGGTACAGGCTCCCGATGCAGTTGTTCTCGACAACAGCCACATGACCGTAGCACAACAGATGGATTGGGTCATGGAACGAATCGCTAAACTCACCGGAACCTCATGCTGATCGAAATAGACGACAAATCGGGTTTCTGCTTCGGGGTGGTCAAGGCCATATCCACCGCAGAAAAATCGCTCGCCGAGTTGGGAAAAGTCTACTCGTTGGGCGACATTGTTCACAACCGTATCGAAGTGCAACGCCTCGAACGGCTCGGCCTGCAGACCATCTCTCATGCACAATTTCCAAGCCTCGAAGGGCAGACCGTTCTGATCCGGGCCCACGGGGAACCCCCCTCGACCTATCGTCTGGCCAAAGAGCACGGCATCCGGCTGATCGATGCGACCTGTCCGGTCGTCTCCCATCTGCACGGTCTGGTCAAAAAGGCACACGAACAGATGGCTCGCTGTAACGGTCAGGTGGTGATTCTCGGCAAACGGGGACATGCCGAAGTGGTCGGTCTGACCGGCGAAGTGAACGAAGATGCCATCGTCGTTGAGACCATTGACGACCTCGAACACATCGACTTTACACGTCCGATCTACCTGCTGTCGCAAACCACACAGAGTCTGGCCCTGTTCGAACAGATCAAAGCGATCATTCTGGATCGGGCCCAAGACAAGGAACAAGTGGTAGTGAATGACACGATTTGCCGGCAGGTGTCGAACCGTAACCCCCATCTGAAAGAGTTCGCCAGCCGTTTCGATTCGGTCATCTTCGTTTGCGGCAAAAAGAGCTCCAACGGCAAAGTCCTGTTCCATATCTGCCAAGAGGCCAATCCCCGCTGCTACAACATCGAGGATGAGTCCGAACTCCGCAAAGAGTGGTTCGACGGATGCCGCTCGGTAGGGATCTGCGGCGCCACATCCACCCCGAAGTGGCTGATGCAGCGCGTCGCCAACGCTATCCGGAAAATGGTTGAATAAAAGCATCGACGGGTACCAGCGTAATTCCGTTTTTTTTACTACCTTTATCGACAAGTAACCTTTCAACCGCCTTGTCGCATGAAGAAACTATTCGCACTGCTTCTGTTGTCCGGCATAGCCCTACACGGACAGGGACAAAAGGGAATACCCCACTACAAACTGACCCCGGTTCCCGCTGCAAACGTAACCCTCACCGACTCCTTCTGGAAACCCCGTATCGAGACCGCCTTTCACGAAGGTTTCGACTGGGTCACGCTCCATTTCGATCCGAACAACGGGGGATACAGAACTTTCCGGGAATCGCAACGCCGTGACACCGTCAAGGTCGAACCCGTCACCACATTCGAATCGATCAAGGTGCTCGAAGCCGCAGGCGAATACCTGAAATACAACGAGGACCCCGACATGGAGACCTATATGGACCGCTGTATCGACCACTGGGTACTCAGCCAAGAAAAATCCGGATATTTTACGGGCATCTGTCTGGGAGATCAACAGGTTTTCGGCCATGTAGCCAAAGGACGCTGGAACAACCTGCAATATTCACATGAACTCTACGGAGTCGGACACCTGCTCGAAGCGGCCCTCTCCTACGCCGAAGCTACCGGTAAAACGAAAATTCTCGAAGCGGCCCTGCGTGCTACGGATCAAGTCTTCTCAATCTTCGGGCCGGACAAGCGGCAGGACGTCCCGGGACATGAGGAGATCGAACGTGCCTTCACCCGCTACTACGAAGCGACAGGCGACAAACGGTTTCTCGATCTGGCCCGCTTCTTCATCGACGAACGCGGTGACCACACCACACGGGACTCGTATGGAGAGTATGCACAGGACCACCTTCCGTTCATCGAACAGCGGCATGTTTCTGGACACGGCGTACGGGGAGCCTACCTCTATATTGGGGCAACTGACGTAGTCGGAGCGACCGGCGATGAAGGCTACCGGACCGCCATAGATTCGATCTGGAAGGACATGACCGAACGGCACATGTACATTACCGGAGCTACCGGGGTCATCCACGCCGGAAACGAGGGGTACGGCGAACCCTACAACATCGCTCCGGAAGATTGTTACGGAGAGAGTTGCTGCGCCATAGCCAATTCTGTGTGGGCCCATCGCCTGAACCGTCTTTATGCGGATGCCTCCTACATGGATCAGTTCGAAAAGATCGTCTACAACACCTTCCTCTCGGCAATGGCCTTCAACGGGCAGGGAATGTTCTACTGCAACCACGTCAACCGCACGACGCCCGATCAACGCAGCTGGGCCGGCTGCCCCTGCTGTCCGGGAAATGTTCTCAGCCACTATGCACGTATTCCAAGCTACGTCTATTCCATCTCCGATGAGGGCATATACCTCAACCTGTTCGTCGACAGCAAGGCGCACATTCCTTTCGGGAAAGGAGTCTCCGTAACCCAACAGACAGAATACCCATGGGAGGGCAAAATCGCCGTAGAGATCGATCCCGAAGAGGAGGGTACGTTCGGAGTCTTCATCCGGATTCCGGAATGGGCCGAAAGCCACGCGATACGGATCAACGACAAAAACGTCGAGGCTCCGATCGACCGGGGATACGCCCTGTTGGAGCGGACATGGAAATCGGGCGACCGGATCGAAATCGACTTTCCGATGGAAGCCCGCCGGGCCTATATGCCCGAACCGTTCTCCGGATATGACGGATTGGTCGCCCTGCGACGCGGTCCGATAGTCTACACCTTCGAAGGAATTGACAATTTCGGAACGGTCTGCAACCTGCTTTTGCCCGTAAAAGCCCCGTTGAAAAGCGTAAAAAGCGACATCCTCGGCGGAATCGTACAGATCGAAGCCACCGGTCGGGTTTTAGACTGGGACGGGAGGTGGATCAACCGAAAGATTACGGCCATCCCGTGCGGTCTCTACTCCAACCGCGGAACTTCAGTGCATTATGTCTGGATCGCCGAAGAGCCCGAACAGGTCAAAGAGCCCGAGTACCACATGAATGCTCTACTCCCGCCTCCGGGACTGTAACCCCTTCGTTGACATGGGAAAAATCATTTACAGCTTCGACCCGATCGTCGACGACAAAAGCCGGGTACTGATTCTTGGTACCATGCCCGGAGTGGAGTCGCTGCGCAAGCAGGAGTATTACGGACATCCCCGCAATGCCTTTTGGCCGATCATCGCCGCAGTATGCGGCCGCGAGCTTCCGGTGTCCTACGTCGAAAAAACCGCCATGCTGCTCGATGGGGGTATCGCCCTGTGGGATGTGTGTCGGGGATGCGAGCGCGAAGGGAGTTTAGACAGCAACATCTGCAACGAAACACCGAACGCCATCGACCGACTGCTCGCCACACATCCGAATATTCAGACCCTATTTTTCAACGGGCAGAATGCAGAACGGCTGTTCAAGCGCTATTTTCCCGAAATCTGGAAACTCAGCAGACACCACACGCTTCCATCGACCAGTCCGGCCTACACCCTTCCGTTCGAGAAGAAACGCGACGCATGGTCGATCGTCGGATTACGCTAATCCCAGCGGTCAGGCAAAAAAGAGCGCGATTTCTCTTCGTCCGAAACGATTTTTTCGCTATCTTGCAGAATAACTACTAACCTGAAGAACATGAACCCTTTTCAACCAGCTTCCAAACGACGGACATTTCGTAAAATTTACTTGTCCGTTCTGGCACTTTTAGGATGGGCATTGACGGCCTGTCATGATCCCTCCGGCCTCACCATTACGGTCGACACCGATCAAATTGACATGGGACGGAGTGTCCGCGTACAGGCAAAATACACACCCGTAGCAGGCGATACGACCCGCGTCATGCTCATGCCCTACGTCAACGGGAAACGATGGGGCGCTCACGAATTTCCGGACAGCACGGGACAAGCACTGTTCCTGTTGCCGCTGCCCAATCCGGGACTTGCACGGATCGACGTTGCCGTCGTCCCCTGCGACACCTCCCTGTGGTGCGGATTGAAAGACTACACTCCCTACCTCACCGGACAACCCGCCTTAGACAAAGACCTGCGATCAAACATCGTATCCGTCGAGGTCGCTTCCCGAACCATCCCCGAACGCCCCGAACGGACAACTACCTTCGTTGCCCAATGGGAGCCGTGGTTTATGCCCGGAAACATGTGGACCACCGCCCAAGCCGTTCCCCTGATCGGCTTCTACGATTTCACCAACCGGGATGCCCTGCGACAACATCTGTTGTGGTTTATGGATTCGGGAACCGATGCCGTACTGTTCGACTGGTCGAATCACATCTGGGATTGCAAGCACTGGAACGAACGCGGCGATGGCGTCAATGCGATCATCCACAATACGGAGATCGCACTCGAAGTCATGGCCGAAATGCGCGACGAAGGGCTGCCCGTTCCTCAGGCGATCATCATGCCCGGATTGAGCAACGGCCCTCCCGGCACGATGGAGGCGCTGAACGAAGAGCTGGACTGGATCTATCACTACTTCATCCGCAATCCACGCTTCAAAGGGTTGTGGTACGAATTCGACGGAAAACCGCTGGCCGTGATTCTCGACACAGGAGCCATGGGCGTCAAGGAGGGTACTACGGAGAGTGCATTCCGCGTTCCGCTGTTCAAGATGACTCTAAACTGGTCGGCCGAAGAGATCGACCGGCTGCGCCAAAGCAATCCACCGGTCGACGACTCCCGCTTTACCATACGCTGGATGTCCTCCCAGAACCAAAAAACCGGACACGACAGACTCGGCTATTGGAGCTGGATGGACGGCTCGTTGAAACCGACCGTTACCTATAAAGACGGAACTGCGGAGTGTACGACGGTCAATCCGGCCTGCTTTGCCGAAACCGGATGGACGGCTCCCGAAGCTTGGGGACGCCGCGACGGATGGACCTATTTGGAATCGTTCAAGGTTGCACTGGAACATCGTCCGAAGGTAGTCATGCTCCACCAATTCAATGAATTCACCGGGCAAGCCACACGAGGCTACGGTCCCGACGGAAATATCTATTCCGACAGTTACAGCGTCGAACTCAGTGACGACTATGAACCCGTATCGCTGACTGCCCCCGGGTTCAGAGGAGATCAGGGCGGATGGGGATTCTACTACCTCAACCTGACTCGCGCGCTGATCGATGTCTACAACGGGACAGCCGACGACGTCACGTTGATGGCCGTAGCTCCGCCCCACATCATAGCCGATAAAGTGTCCGTACATTGGACAACGGTGGGTGTGGAACCCGAAAGTTATACGCTGTCGATCGACGGTACGGTCGTTGCCGATTCGGTAAGCGGAACGGGAATTTCGCTACCGATCGATGGACTCGCAACAGGAGCCCACACCCTGAGCGTAACGGCTAACGGAGTGGGAACCCGATATGCCCTCTCTCCCTACGAGTTCGATACGCCGACGAAAGAGTTGCAGCCGGTTACGGTCGAAAAGACTCTGGTCATTCCTTAACCTCATCGGGATCGGAAAAAACAGGATACTCTCTCTGATATTTTTTCAGGCACAAGGGGTCATGATCTGGGAGGGGGAGGAAGAAAAAAATGATTCCATCTCTCTTTACAACCCGTAGAGAGCGACAACGAACGGCCAGAAACCGACTGACTTGACATTCCGAGGGGACAATCTACGACAGATTGCCCCCTCTTTTTGTCCAGCTTTCTCGATTTGTACTTGCTTTACAGGGCATGCTCGACCACGGTACATCCCCGCATCATCCGTCCACAATCCCTGCACTGTCGACTGTCTCGTCTCAAATCGGTTTCACCGATAGAGACTTTTTTACTACATTTGTCTTCCGGAATACAAAACTTTTCCGATCGACCCATGAGCGACATTCCTGAAAAAACCATAGAGCGACTCAGCGAATACAGACGTACGTTGGTGTCGTGCCACAACCAAGGCATCACCCACATCTTCTCCCACGTTCTGGCCGGAATCCACGGAATTACCGCCGTCCAAGTCCGCAGGGACCTGATGCTGATCGGCTTCTCAAGCGATACGAAAAAGGGCTACGACGTCGAAGTCCTGATTGACTTCATCAGCCACATTCTGGATGGCCCGAACGTGATGCACGTCGGTGTGATCGGTATGGGACACTTGGGACAAGCCCTGACCAAATACTTCAACAGCAGAAAATCAAAACTGCAGATCGTCGCCGCATTCGATGTCGACGAAGAGAAGGTCGGCCAGATCATAGACGATATCCCCTGCTTCGACATGGCTCACTTCGAGCATCAAGTCCAAAAGCTCGACATCAAGATCGTCATCCTCTCCTGCCCCGCTGCAATCGCCTCCGACTTGGTTGTTCCGATCATCAATGCCGGTATCAAAGGCGTGCTGAACTTCACCTCGATGCCGCTGAACTTTCCGCGAGGAATTTTCGTCGAGAACTATGACATAACTACCGTACTCGAAAAGGTAGCCTACTTCGTCAAAGAGGCCGAGGAGGGTGCGGATGCACAAAATTGACACCCCATCATGCAGGTACACTACGGCTTCGAACATACGGACACCATACGACGACCGATCGCCACTGTCGGATCATACGACGGCATCCACTACGGACACCGGGCCATACTCGACCGACTGAACGAACTGGCCCGCGAGCGACACGGCGAAAGTACCGTCATCACGTTCGACCCGCATCCGCGAACCGTAGTTGGCAACGCTCCTGTCGCGCTGCTTACCCCGCTTCCCGAGAAGCTCGAGATTCTTGCAGGCCTCGGGATAGATCACACGATCGTAGTGCCCTTCACCCTCGAATTCAGCCGTATGTCCTATCAGGAATTCGTTCTGAAAGATCTGGTCGGACAACTGCATATCGACACCCTGCTGGTCGGCTACAACCACCATTTGGGGCACAATCGTTCGGGCGGTTACGACGAGCTGCTCGCCCTGAGTAAAACCTGCGGCTTCGACCTGCAAATCATGCCCCAGAAACAACTCGATGCCCATCACGTCAGCTCGACCGTCATCCGCCAGTTGATCCTTCAAGGCCAAATTCACGAAGCGGAACATCTGCTCGAAAGAGCGTATCACATCGACGGTGTTGTCGATCGCCACGGTGCGGTGTCGGACATCGATCCCCATAAACTGATTCCCGCCGAGGGTCTATACGCAGTAACCTGCACACCGAAAACAGACAAAGATCCCTCTTACGACGCTACCCTGTCCATCGGTCCCGACCGTAAACTATCGTTATCCCGACCGGATTTTCCCCTCCCTACTGGAGAAACAACCATCGAATTCCGCTAAAATTCTCGTAAAACGATTCGGAATTCCGGGATATTTACTAATTTTGCGTAAATTTACAGGCAGGGTACGATCGACGAAAGAGACGTCTGAAATCGAATCCCGTTTTCTTATAACCGTATCGCTCGGAACGATCGCTACTTGCCACGTAAAGCATACACTTTATCCTTAACGTTCATTTTAAAACTAATCATATCATGCCGTTCCTAAAAGATAGAATCCAGACAGAAGGTTTGACGTTCGACGACGTTCTGCTCATTCCCGCGTATTCGGAAGTCCTACCCCGTGAGGTCAATATCTCTACGCGCTTCTCCCGAAACGTCCAACTCAACACCCCGATCATCTCGGCGGCAATGGACACGGTCACCGAAGCCGAAATGGCAATCGCCATCGCCCGCGAGGGAGGTATCGGTGTCATTCACAAAAACATGTCCATCGCCGATCAGGCTATTCAGGTGAGAAAAGTCAAACGTGCGGAAAACGGAATGATCTATGATCCAATCACCATCAGAAAAGACAACACCGTAGGCGATGCCCTGCAATTGATGAAAGAGAACCGCATCGGCGGTATCCCGGTCGTTACGCCCGACGGCATTCTGATCGGAATCGTTACCAACCGTGACCTGAGATTCCAACGCGACATGTCGCGCCGCATCGAAGAGGTCATGACACACGACAACCTCATCACCACTCACAACCCCGACCTGCAAACCGCTTCGGACATCCTGTTGCAAAACAAGATCGAAAAGCTGCCGGTAGTGGACGAAGGCGGACACCTGATCGGTCTGCTCACCTACAAGGATATCACCAAAGTACAGGCCAACCCCAATGCCGCAAAGGACGACAAGGGACGGTTGCGGGTAGCTGCCGGTGTAGGCGTCACACACGATACGATGGAACGGGTTGCCGCACTCTATGAAGCACAGGTCGACGCCATCGTGATCGATACGGCTCACGGACAGTCGGTCCACGTGATCAACATGCTGAAACGGGTGAAAAAAGAGTATCCCGATCTGGATGTCGTCGTGGGAAATATCGCTACGGGCGAAGCCGCTAAGATGTTGGTCGATGCCGGTGCCGACGGTGTAAAAGTGGGTATCGGTCCGGGATCGATCTGTACGACCCGTGTAATCGCAGGAGTGGGCGTACCTCAGCTCTCTGCCATCTACGACGTAGCCAAAACGATCGAAGGTTCGGGTGTCCCAGTAATCGGTGACGGTGGTTTGCGCTACTCGGGCGACATTGTCAAAGCACTGGCCGCAGGAGCCGATGCCGTAATGGCCGGATCGCTCTTGGCCGGTGTGGAAGAGTCTCCCGGAGAGACGATCATCTACAACGGACGTAAGTTCAAAGCATATCGGGGCATGGGTTCCCTCGAAGCCATGCAACACGGGTCGAAAGACCGTTACTTCCAAGACATGGAGGACGATATCAAGAAACTGGTTCCCGAAGGTATCGCTGCCCGCGTTCCCTACAAAGGGACATTGGCTGAAGTCATTTATCAAATGGTCGGCGGTCTGAGAGCCGGAATGGGATACTGCGGAGCACCTGACCTCAAGGCCCTCAAAAAGGCTCGTTTTATCCGGATTACCAATTCGGGTATGTTAGAGAGCCATCCGCACGACGTAAGTATCACGCGCGAAGCTCCCAATTACAGCAGAGGCGAATAACAGAATCGGAAACATATACGATACGTTTCGGGAGCACCCAGCCGAGTGCTCCCGAATTTTTACCTGAAACACATCTTATCATGATTAGCAGAGACATTAAAATTCGGGTCAGATACTACGAAACCGACTGCATGGGAATCGTTCACCACTCGAACTACATCCGATACTACGAAACGGCCCGGACCGAGATGCTGCGGGAGTTCGGAACCACCTACAACGACATGGAGAAACACGGCATCATGCTCCCTGTGATTGAGGTGCAGAGCCGACACATAGCCCCGGCCTATGACGACGATCTGCTGACGGTTAGGGTTTCGCTGGCCGAAATGCCCAAGGTCCGTATGCGCTTCGACTATGAAGTATTCCGCGAAAACGGCGACAAAATCAATACCGGATCGGTGACCCTCGCCTTCATGCACAGCGACACGAGACGCGCTTGTCGTGCACCCGAGTGGTTCCTGAAATTGATGGAGCCCTATTTCTAACTTTGCCCCCCATTTTATCCTCTATTCATGGATATTCGCGAAATTCCTTCCGTCGAAGAGTTACCCTATGACTTGCTGACCGAGGCCGACCCGTCCCGAGATGCCGTCGATGACTATACCCGACGGGGAAAGTGTTATGGCGCCTACGATTCGGACGATCGGCTCGTCGGAGTATGCGTACTGCTGCGTACCCGGCCCTTTACGATGGAGGTAGTCAATCTGGCAGTACATGCCGATTTCCAACATCAAGGCATCGGTAAAAGCCTCATCGAATACGCAAAACACAAAAGCCGTTTGGAGCGGTGCACGGTACTCGAAGTGGGTACAGCCAACGCTGGAACCGGTCAATTGGCCTTCTATCAAAAGTGCGGTTTCGAGATCGACAGCATCGACCGGGACTTCTTTCGGCGCAACTACCCCGAACCCATATTCGAAAATGGCATCGAATGCCGGCACATGGTCCGTTTAAGGATCGAATTATGAGCTCGTCTCTGTCACGATTCGTGGATCCGGTCTGATTTGTCAGTCCCGTGCGCAAGTTTCGTGACAAAGTGTCACGCCGAGAGCAATGGCACACAAATTGTTTGAGCGTAGCTGTGGAAAATCAAACTAAAAAAATATAAAGCTATGCAAAACGGAAAAATAGGCGTTACGACAGAGAACATCTTTCCAGTCATAAAAAAGTTTCTCTACTCGGATCACGAAATATTTCTGCGTGAATTGGTTTCGAATGCGGTAGATGCTACCCAGAAGATCAAAACCCTTTCGTCGATCGGCGAATTCAAAGGTGAATTGGGCGACCTGACCGTACACGTCTCGCTGGATCCCGAAAAACGGATCTTGACCGTCTCCGATTCGGGTATCGGCATGACCGCCGAGGAGATCGACAAATACATCAACCAGATCGCCTTCTCGGGTGCCGAAGAGTTCCTCGAAAAGTATAAGAATCAAGCGATCATCGGACACTTCGGTCTGGGTTTCTACTCGGCTTTCATGGTCTCGGACAAAGTGGAGATCATAACCCGTTCCTACCGCGAAGGGTCGAAGACGATGCATTGGTCGTGCGACGGATCTCCCGAATACACGATGGAAGAGGCCGCAACTGAACGTAAACGCGGTACGGACATCATCCTCCACTTGAGCGAAGATGCCAAAGAGTTTGCCGACAAATCGCGGATCAGAACGATCCTCGACAAATATTGCCGTTTCCTGCCCATTCCTATCGCCTTCGGCAAGAAACAGGAGTGGAAAGACGGTAAATACGTCGACACCGATCAGGATGATATCGTCAATGCCGCAGAGCCGCTGTGGACAAAGAAACCGGCCGACCTCACCGACAAAGAGTACATGGAGTTTTACCGCTCCCTCTACCCGATGTCCGAAGATCCGCTCTTCTACATCCACCTCAACATCGACTACCCGTTCAATCTGACCGGTATCCTCTACTTCCCGAAGATTCGGAACAACTTCGAAATACAGAAGAACAAGATACAGCTCTATTGTAATCAAGTCTTCGTCACCGACTCGGTCGAGGGTATCGTACCGGAGTTCCTGACGCTGCTGCACGGTGTGATCGACTCTCCGGATATTCCGCTTAACGTCTCGAGAAGTTACCTGCAAAGCGATTCGAACGTCAAGAAAATCTCGGGATACATCACCCGAAAAGTCGCCGACCGATTGAACGAACTCTTCACCCAACATCGGGACGAGTATGAGAAAAAGTGGGATGACCTGAAGATCTTCATTCAGTACGGAATCATCACCGACGAGAAGTTCGCCGAAAAAGCTACGGATTTCACCTTGCTGAAAAATACAGAGGGTAAATACTTCACGCTTTCGGAGTATGCTGCATTAGTCAAGGAGAATCAAACCGACAAGAACAAAAACGTGATCTACCTCTACACGAATGATCCGGTTGCGCAGAACTCCTTTGTCAGCGCTGCCCGTCAGAAGGGATACGACGTATTGGTTATGGACGGTCAGCTGGATACCCACTTCATCGGCTGGTTCGAGAACAAAAATCAGGGTACCCGTTTCGTCCGGGTCGACTCGGATGTGATCGAAAAGCTAATCGAAAAGGATACTCCGTTGAAGATGGCCCTCAGCTCGGCTCAGCAACAGCTGTTGCGCCCCGTATTTGAAGCTCAGCTTCCGGCCGAAGAGAAGATTCACTATATGGTATCCTTCGAAGCGATGGATGAGTCCGAGATGCCGGTAGTCATCACGCAGAACGAATTCATGCGTCGTATGAAAGACATGGCAGCCATGGGCGGTGCCGGAATGCAGTTCTACGGACAGATGCCGGACAACTTCAATGTAGTCATCAACGGCAACCATCCGCTGATCGCAGAGATACTCGGAGAGGTTGAGAAGAGCTACGGCGACAAGCTGAGGACGATGACCAAGAAGATCGATGCCGCAACCGCCGAACAACACAACCTCGAAGAGCTGATCAAGGGCAAAAAAGAGGAAGAGTTGACGCAGGAAGAGAAGGATCAACGTACTCAGATCAAAGAGAAGCTGGACGGTCTGCTCCAACAGCGTAACCAACGGCTCACCGAGATCGGCAAAGAGAATAAATTAGTGAAACAGATTATCGATCTGGCGCTGCTGTCGAACAGCATGTTGAAGGGTGAAAACCTGACCAACTTTATCCGCCGGAGTGTCGAATTGATCGAAAAATAGAAGATCTCATATCTAAAAAGAGGACTCGTTAATACGAGTCCTCTTTTTTCATTATACACACTCCTAAAAACACGGGAATAGACAAAACAGATGGAGCACCTATATCAACCTATTGCCTCTTTCCCGTATAACTAAAACGTATTGGATTATCTATCAAACTGTTCCATTCTTACCCGCAATAGGGACGATCCGTTTTTTTCGATTGCTTGTCTCTTTTCATCCGTTTGCATTTCCAGAGAGCACACCACACGGATTCCGGCCTCTCTTCATGGCGCCGAGTTACGATCACCTCCGCTCCGTCCTTCTGTCATCTCCATAAACAAGAGCAATACGCATCCGGCTCACATTATCTTCCCCCTGAACTGCGGAGACTCCCCATATCATCGAATTGCCCGCTACCGACCGTCTTGTCCGGAAAATCGATCGGCGTTCTCTACTTCACTTCGATCGTATAGTTTCCGTTGTAGCAAACCAAAGCCCACTCCCGATTCTCGTAGCGGTGTCCGGGCTGCTGCTGTTCAAATCGGTACGGAGTCTGCAACAACGGCAGATCGGCATCATTCAAATAGGAGATGAACTCCGCTCCGTGCAACTTCAACTTCCCGACAAATAGTTTGGCTACATCATAACCCCGATAGGAGTAGAGGCTGGGCAACGACCCAAAGGCTGAAATATAGCGATTGTCGAAATTGAGTACCCGCTCGTTGTTCCGATCGGCATGGTATGAGGTCACATATCGCAGGTTCATCTTAAAGAACAGATCCTTGTCGGTATTCCGGAAACGGGACCAACGGGAACTGGAGATCACCCGAACCACAGGCTCTTTCCCCTCTTTTGCCGCCATGCCGCTGCAAATCGATCCGATATAGGCCAGTATCGATTCGCTCGTCGTCTCATCCTCAGACAACACCACAATCACGTTGTCTTTCTCGAAGCTGAGCTGATCGGCAAGCGTCATCGTACTCATGTTCCGCACATAGTCGATCCGCTTGGCCGATTTGGGTATGAACGGCGTGATTTCGGAAACAAATTCGGCATCGTTGCGGGCCGATGATATGACAATCACATGACGTGCATCGGACAGATCATCCTTCAACTTGTCGTACTTCGACGAAGCCGTCGGAGCAACCTGAAACAGCAACGAATTGTCTGCACTGCGGAGCTCCGCCAACGGTGACACCACGGGAATTCCCCGTTCAGCCGCAAAAGCGGCTACAGGAGGAACACACTCGTCATAAACCGGACCTATGATCAGATCGGCCTGCTGCAGCTCCGGTCGTTGCAACAACGATTCGACCTCGGTAACCGACCGGGCCGTATTGAACAGATCGACCTGCGCCGAAATGCCATCCGACTTCAACTCCTCGAGCGCCAGCAACACCCCTTGATAGAACTCCAAGAACTGCCTGCCGGAAGATCCGTTGACCCGCATGGGCAGCAATACCGCCACACGCATTGGAGCCGTTATATCGATCGCCTTGACCGTTTCGTTTTCGGTCGACACTACGGGCAGGGTGTGAGGTACCGTTGTCGTATCCGCAGCTGCTGTTTGGGTAACCGTACCGCTCCGTTTGACCGGCAAGCGCAATATACTTCCCTGTTTCAAACCCTCCTTTAGTGCCGAATCGTTGTACCGGACAATCGAATCAACCGGGATGCCATACTGCTTACCCAACGAATAGAGTGTCTCTCCGCGGGCAACGATATGGTGTACGAAGCGATCGGAAACCTGATTCAACGCATCGGTATAGGTCTCGATCTGCTCCCCGATCCGCAGTGAATCACTGGTTCCCTGACTGGTCTTGCGGATATTGATCTGCTGTCCGATGGAAAGATGGGCCGGATCGAACCCTTCGTTGTCTTCCAACAGTACATCGAGTCCCACGCCGTATCGTTTGGCAATGGAATAGGCCGTCTCGCCCTGATTGACCGTGTGTACATCGAACAAGCGGCGTTTTTTCCGGTCGGACAAGGGCTTGACCTCCTCCTTCACCACCGGAATCTTCAACACCTGACCCGTCTTCAATCCGTCATCAACGTGCGGATTGAACCGGCGGATCGTCGCTTCATCGGTCAAATAGACCTTACACAACGAGTAGAACGTATCTCCGGGCCGGACTGTATGGACATAATAACCTTCACCTCCGATCGTAACGATGCTGGTCGACTTTTCCGTCTGGCTCTGGGCCTGTGCCCCTACGGCCAAAATCAGCATCCCGACCAAAAACAAAACGGCTTTTTTCATGTTCCCGAAATAGATATGATTAGGGGCAAAGATACGAAATTTTCGATACGTTCCTCATCGCTGCAAAAGGAAACCGCACAAAAGACGAAACTGCAAGAAAATAGCGTATATTTGCGGCGAATTTTAAAAGTAAAGAGAAGTGTTATGATCCGAGGTGTAATATTCGACATGGACGGCGTACTGGTCGACAACCGAGATGCGCATATCGAGGCTTTTGCTGTCATCTGCCGAAAATACGGCGTACCTTTCAGCCGGGAACGATTCATGCCCACGTTTGGGATGACCAACGACCAGATTCTGGAAAGATTGATGCCCGAGGTGATCAAGAAAGTGGACTGGCACAAAATTGCAGCCGAAAAAGAGGAGATCTATCGCGAGATTTTCGAACGGACAATCGCTCCGGCTCCAGGCTTGGTCGATTTTCTCAAGTCGCTTAAAAGCGAAGGATTCAAAACCGCTGTCGGATCGTCGGGAAATACACCCAACGTGAACTTCGTCCTCTCGAAATGCGGCATCACCCCCTATTTCGATGCCATTGCCAACGGAGACATGATTACGCACGGAAAACCCGATCCGGAAGTCTACCTGCTCGCCGCAAAGAAACTGGGGCTCGACCCCGCGGAGTGTATCGTTGCGGAGGATGCACCGGTCGGCATCGAGGCTGCCCGTCGTGCCGGTTGTGCCGTAGTCGCCATCGCTTCGACCTTCGATCGCAGCGCTCTCTCCGATTACGACCTGCTGATCGACAATTTCACGCAGATCTCGACCGACGACCTTCGCAAACTCAGAAACTGATTTTTTATAATTCATACCCTCCTAAGCGGATCCCGACTCTTCGGGATCCGCTTTTTTCGTCAATCCGGAACCGTTATGCACCTCAAAGGAGAACCGATTCGATGAATTTATGGTATTTACAGGATAAAATATTATCTTTGTTTGTTATTACGTAAACAATCATGAAAATCACTCTTATACAAACAGATCTTTTATGGAACGATCCGGCAGGGAACCGCGCGCGATTCGAACAAAAAATAGCCGAAGCCGGCTCCGCAGACCTGATTGTGCTGCCCGAGATGTTCTCGACGGGATTCTGCACCCAACCGCGTCTTGCTGCTGAACCGCTCGGGGGCGAAACCCTCCCGTGGATGAAACGGATCGCCCAAAAGACCGACTGTGCACTGGCTGGCAGCGTCGCCGTTGAGGAAAACGGAAACTATTTCAATCGTTTCTACTTTGTAAAACCAGACGGATCGGTCTCCCAATACGACAAACGTCACCTGTTCACCTACGGCGGCGAACACAAGGAGTTCACGGCCGGAGACAAACGGGTCATCGTCGAATACAAAGGATGGAGAATCCTGCTGCAGATCTGCTACGACCTGCGTTTCCCGGTCTGGAGCCGAAACAGAAACGACTACGATCTGGCCCTCTACACCGCTAACTGGCCCACTCCGCGTGTCGACGCATGGAGCGCCCTGCTGCGGGCCCGGGCCATCGAAAACCTCTGCTACGTCGCCGGTATCAACCGCACCGGAACCGATCCGAATTGCTCCTACTGCGGCAAGTCGGCCCTGCTCGACTTCAAGGGTCAGACCCTTGAAGATGTCGAACCCGGCAAGGAGGCGCTGCTCTCCGCCGAACTCGATGCAGACGCCCTGCGCGACTTCCGCAAAAACTTTCCGGCTCTGCAGGATGCCGACCGCTTCTCACTCGAATAGATTAATCTAACTTATAAATTACTTCATGGAAGAAAAATTATTGCTTTTGGGAGATCAGGCCATTGCCTTAGGGGCACTCCACGCCGGCCTGTCCGGCGTATACGCCTATCCCGGAACTCCGTCAACTGAAATTACCGAATATATCCAACAATCGGAACTCGCCATCGAACGCGGTGTATACAGCCGGTGGTGTACCAATGAAAAAACCGCTATGGAGGCCGCTTTGGGCGTATCCTATGTCGGGAAACGAGCCCTTGTCTGCATGAAACACGTGGGCCTCAACGTCGCAGCCGATGCGTTCGTCAACTCCGCCATTACCGGAACGAACGGCGGACTGGTCGTTCTGGTGGCCGACGACCCGACCATGCACTCCTCGCAAAACGAACAGGATTCGCGCTTTTACGGAAAATTTGCCCTCGCTCCGATCTTCGAACCCTCCTCACAACAGGAGGCTTACGACATGATCCGATATGCATTCGACTTCTCAGAGGAGCACAAACTTCCGGTACTGATGCGTGTAACCACCCGCATGGCCCACTCTCGTGCCGTCGTTCACACAAAAGCCGCCCGCGAACAGAATCCGATGAAGTTTCCGGATCCTACAGCCGGATGGGTTCTTCTGCCGGCCATCGCCCGCAAACGGTACATCACCGTCATCGAACAACAACCCGCACTGGAACAACTGGCCGAAACCTCGTCGTTCAACAGCTATACCGACGGTCCGAACCGGAAAAGAGGGGTTATTGCCTGCGGCATCGCATACAACTACCTGATGGAACAGTTTCCGGAAGGATGCGACTTTCCCGTACTGAAGATTTCGCAGTATCCGCTCCCGAAAAACCTGATTCGCCGCATGGCCGAAACGTGTGAGGAGATTCTGGTTCTGGAAGACGGACAGCCCTTTGTCGAAGAGCAGGTTCGCGGCATTCTCCCGATTACGTGCCGGATCACCGGCCGACTCACCGGAGAGGCTCCCCGTACCGGAGAGTTAACTCCGGACAACGTTCGAGCCGCACTCGGCCTTCCGGCATTGAAGAGCTTTGCTCCATGCGAATACGTAGTACCCCGACCTCCTGCCCTCTGCAACGGATGCGGACACCGCGACATGTACGAAACGCTGAACCGGGTCATCCGCGAATACAAGGACTACAAAGTCTTCGGTGATATTGGATGTTATACGTTGGGGGCACTGCCGCCTTTCCGCGCCATCCACACCTGCGTCGACATGGGAGCCTCGATCACCATGGCCAAGGGTGCTGCCGATGCCGGGTTGTGGCCAGCCATAGCCGTAATCGGAGATTCGACCTTTACCCACTCGGGAATCACCGGCCTGCTCGATGCCGTCAATGCAAAAGCCAACATCACCATCGTTATTTCGGACAACCTGACCACGGCAATGACCGGAGGACAGGACTCGGCAGGTACCAACCGGTTAGAGTCGATCTGTCAGGGTGTCGGCGTAGAGCCCGAACACATCCGTGTGGTGGTTCCGCTGCCGAAAAACATGGAAGAGATCGCCGCCATTCTCCGCGAAGAGATCAATTACAGGGGCGTGTCGGTCATCATCCCGCGCAGGGAGTGTATCCAGACCCTGAAACGGCACCATCAGGCCAAACTCAAAAACGAATCATCCAAATCCTGAAAAGCACAATGAAATCAGATATCATACTATCCGGCGTGGGAGGACAAGGCATCCTCTCCATCGCGACGATCATCGGCGAAGCCGCCCTCGACGAAGGTCTGCACATCAAACAAGCCGAAGTACACGGCATGAGCCAACGGGGCGGCGACGTACAGTCTAACCTGCGTCTGTCGTCCGATCCGATCCGGTCGGACCTGATCCCCTACGGAACCGCCGACCTGATTCTTTCGCTCGAACCGATGGAGGCGCTGCGCTACCTGCCCTACCTCTCGGAAAAAGGCTGGGTCGTAACCCACTCGGTACCCTTCATCAACATCCCGAACTATCCCGATCCCGAAAAACTGATCGAAGAGCTGAACCGTCTGCCGCACGTGGTGCTGCTCGATGTCGAGAAACTGGCAAAAGAGTGCGGAGCTCCCCGCTCGTCGAACATGGTGCTGCTCGGAGCCGCATCGGACCTGCTGCACATCGGAATCGAAAAATTCGAAGAGGGAATCCGACGCGTGTTCGGGCGCAAAGGGCAAGAGATCGTCGAAGCCAACATCACCGCACTCAGATGCGGTCGCGAAGCTGCCAAGAGTATCATCGACCAGAAGATGAAACAGTAACCGAAGTAGAACAGAGCAAGAGACTGACAACATGCAACATTGTGTATTTGATCCTCAACTCGTCCAGTCAATCGTCGACGAGTTGAAAATTACCGATCTGGCCAAAGCTACGATCGGACAGGCTTCGCTGCTCGCTTCGGCCCTCGAACAGCGCACCGGGATCCCCTTCATCCGGATGGATCAGGGCGTACCGGGGCTGAGCCCCTGCAAAATCGGACTCGATGCCGAAAAAGCCGCCTTGGACACCGGAATCGCCGCCATATATCCGGCAGCCGAAGGAGTACCCGAACTCAAGGAGCAAACCTCCCGATTTATCAAGGCTTTTATCAATATCGACATATCGCCCGAAGGGTGTATCCCGACGACCGGATCGGTTGCCGGTTCGTTCGGCTCGTTTATCATCACCAGCCAATGCACCCCGGGCAAGGATACCGTACTGTTCATCGATCCGGGCTTCCCCATCCAAAAATCACAACTGAAGATTCTGGGAGTTCCGTTCGAACAGTTCGACGTATTCGCCTATCGGGGAGCCGCCCTGCGCAACAAGCTGGAAGAGTATCTCAGTAAGGGTAACATCTGCGCGATCGTCTATTCGAACCCGAACAATCCGGCCTGGACCTGCCTCGAAGAGGAGGAGCTGAAGATTATCGGTGAACTGGCAACGAAATACGACACGATCGTCCTTGAAGATTTAGCCTATTTCGCCATGGACTTCCGACGCGATCTGGGACACCCGTTCGCTCCACCCTATCAGGCTACCGTCGCCCGATATACGGACAACTACATCCTGATGCTCTCCGCCTCGAAAATCTTCAGTTATGCAGGACAGCGTATGGCCGTTGCCTGCGTCTCCGACAAGCTGTTCAACAGAAAATACCCGGCACTGGCCGAACGTTATTCGGGTGCCGGCCTCTTCGGAATTACCTTCGTCAGCTCCATCCTGTACATGATCACCTCCGGAGCCACCCATTCGGTGCAGTTCGGACTGGCTGCCATGTACAAGGCGGCCTGTGACGGCAAAATCAACTTCGTCGAAGAGACCAAAGAGTACGGTCGCCGTGCCAACCGCATGAAACGGCTATTCCGTGAAAACGGATTCTATGTCGTATATGACCACGATGTAACCGAACCGATCGGTGACGGATTCTTCTTCACGATCGGATATCCGGGCATGACCTCCGGCGAATTGATGCGCGAACTGCTCTTCTACGGAATCAGCTCGATTACGCTCAATACGACAGGTAGCGAACAGGAAGGAATCCGCGCCTGCTCGTCCCGTATGACCGAAGAGCTTTTCGACATCATGGAGAAACGGCTCAAGGCTTTTCATGCCGACCATCCGATAGCGAAAAAATAGACCGAATTCCCCAAGACCTAAAACGAAACTTCAAACATGATCTGGAACAAAACAAAAGAGTGCATGAGTCGTGACGAGATGCGGAACCTGCAGAGTGTACGGCTCAAAAAGCTGGTCCACTACGTGTACCATAACACCCCGTTCTACCGCAACAAAATGCAGGAGATCGATCTGACCCCCGACGACATCAACACGATCGACGACATCGTCAAGCTGCCGTTCACGACCAAACAGGACCTTCGTGACAACTATCCTTTCGGGATGCTGGCTGCACCGCTGTCGGAGATCGTCCGCCTGCATGCCTCGTCGGGTACGACCGGGAAACCGACCGTCGTAGGTTACACCCACCGCGACCTGTCGGTATGGTCCGAATCGATCGCCCGCTGCCTGAACGCCTTCGGCACGGACCGAAACGACATGTTCACCGTTGCCTACGGATACGGCCTGTTCACCGGAGGGCTCGGTCTCCACTACGGAGTCGAACACCTCGGCGCAACGGTTATTCCCATGTCTACGGGTAACACCGCAAAGCACATCCAACTGATGCACGACTGCGGTTCGACCGCTCTGGCCTGTACCCCCTCCTACGCACTCTATTTGACCGAACAGATCCTCAAATCGGGAATCCCCCGCGAGGAGTTCAAGCTGAGAACCTGCATCCTCGGCGGAGAGCCTTGGACCGAAAACATGCGCCGCGAGATCGAAACGAAAATGGGCGTAAATGCGTATAATATATACGGATTGAGCGAGATTATGGGTCCGGGTGTCTCCTACGAATGCGAATGCAAATCGGGTTCGCACATCGTTGAAGACCACTTCTTCCCGGAAATCATCTCACCCGACACGTTGGAACCGCTACCCGCCGGAGAACAGGGAGAGTTAGTCTTTACGACCCTGACCAAAGAGGGAATGCCTCTGCTGCGTTACCGGACAAAGGACCTCTGCTCTTTGAATTACGAACCCTGCGACTGCGGACGGACCTGTGTCCGGATGAGCCGTATCGTCGGACGAAGCGACGACATGCTCATCATACGAGGCGTCAACATATTCCCCTCACAAGTGGAAAGCGTCGTACTGGAACTGCCCGAATTCGAGCCCCACTACCGCCTGATTGTCGATCGGGTGAACAATCTGGACACCCTCGAAGTTCAGGTCGAAGTTCGTGAGAACTACTACTCCGACGAGGTCGGACGCATGATGGAGCTCCGCAAACGGATTGCCAACCGACTGCACAGTGTATTGGGTATCAGCGCCGAAATCCGCCTGATGGAGCCCCACAGCATCGAACGCAGCGAAGGCAAAAGTCAACGCGTAATCGACAAACGTGTCCTTAAATAACCGAACCTAAAACGTAAGACCTATGACCATAAAGCAATTATCTGTTTTCATCGAAAACAAAACGGGTCGGATCAACGACGTCGCCCGAATCTTGGGGAAAAAAGGCATCAACATGAACGCTTTCAGTCTGGCCGATGCGACCGATTTCGGCATACTGCGCATGATTGTCTCCGACGTGAATGCCGCCAAAGAGGCGTTACGTGAAGCCGGGTTCGCCGTCATGCTGACCGATGTCGTCTGTCTCAGTTGTGCCAACAAACCCGGAGCCCTCTCCTCGATACTCGATATCCTCGCCCGCGAAGAGATCTTCATCGAATATATGTACGCCTTCTCGGAAGGAGATCTCGCCAATGTCGTCATCCGGCCGACCGATGTCGAAAAATGTATCGACACCCTGACAAACAATGCCTCCGGCATAGTGAATTTCAACACGACCTATTAATCTCGAATCTTTATAATCTAAAACTTTCAACCTATGGACAACAAATATTCGATCATCTTGGGTAATTTGGGAAATACCTGCGACCGATTCTGTAAAGGCTACAAGGACAACCCCTCCTCGGAAGAGATGTTGGACATGGCCGCAAAAAGAATGCCCTATATCAAAGGCGTCGAGCTGGTCGGCACATGGGATATCCGGCCGGACAACGTCAAAGATATGAAAAAACGGCTCGAAGGCTACGGACTGAGCTGTGCCTCAATTATTCCGGACACCTTTACCGACAAAGACTACGGGAAAGGCTGTATCTCCAATACCAATCCTGCCATCCGGAAAAAGGCGATCGACTACCTGCGCAGCATGTGCGAAATCGCCTTGGAGATCGATTGCAAGATCATGAACCTGTGGATGGCTCAGGATGGTTACGACTACCAGCTGACTGCCGACTACGATCAGGAACGGCAATGGATGACCGATGCCATACAAAAACTCGCACTTGAATTCCCCACGTTACGTTTTGCATTGGAATACAAGCCCAAAGAGCCACGCAACTTCTCATACCATGCCCGTATGGCCGATACGATCTTGGCTGCGAAAGAGACCGGATGTGCCAATGTCGGTGTTACCATCGACACGGGACACAGCTTCGTTGCCGGAGAAAATGTGGCAGAGGCCGTTGTTCTGGCCCAAAGAGCCGGCGACATGCTTTTCCACATGCACTTCAACGACAACCACGGAAGTTGGGACGATGACATGATCGTCAGCAGCGTACATATGACGACCTACGTAGAACTTCTCTTCTGGCTGAAGAGAACAAACTATAAGGGTTGGTTGTCGATGGACCAATATCCCTATCGTGAAGATGCCATCGACGCCATTTCCGAAAGTCTTTACTGGGTAAAGAAGTACGAAGAGATCGTCGAGGAGTACTACACAGAGATCGAAGAGCTGATTCAAGCCAACGATGCCGTTGCCACCTCCCGATTCTTGCGCAGGCTCGTCAAATAAGCCGAATCCAATCCGATAAACCGAACGGAAGCTTTCCTGAAAAAAAGGTTCAGGGGCTTCCGTTCGTGTTTTTCGAAAGAATCGGTTCGGTTCATAACCGAAAAATGGTTGAACTACATGAGGCCCAATCTGCAGCAACTGGCAAACGATTCCGGTTCAACCAGTCCTCATTGGCATGTCGTTTTTTTACTTTACCGATGTAGAAAAAAGATGCCTGCCGACCTTTGAGACTGTTCCTGTTGTGCTCGCCCCCGACAAAAAGTCAAAAATCTGGGTAAAGAGCCACAATCAGAGCCAGAGCTATACGAGATAGCACACCTCATTCTCCACGCCTCGGATGTGATTTCCCGATCAAAAAAGATCGATTGCTGCCATGAAATTCGGCCATAAAACGTTCTTTCCATTGATGTCTTTATCTTCGCTTTGCATGATATACTCTGATTTCGTTGAAAATCGACCAACAACCAATAGATACTCCATACATAGCTTGCTCTTTTCGTTTCCCAAACATATAGCTTTTAGCCACACACTGCTCATTCTATAGATTTATTTCTGGCCCATCATCACTCCAACAAACGTTGTCAGATTGATTTTCTGTCCTGCAAGCATTCATATACTACAAACGCTCCTTCCCACTTCTTAAAATACTGTACAATAAACCAATACAAAACACCAAAAAGAAATTTTATTTGCATATCCAAATAATGATCCATATATTTGTACAGACCCTCTAATAATAAAAATGCCTATGATATAATTCGACAAGAAATTTAATTTCCATTACGGCATAATCAGCCGTTGAAATATACATAAAAAGCGTTAGCTTTTATTCTTGTTTCTGAAAATCGCCAAAATTTTGAAGCAACCAAGGGTAGAGTTAATGCCTACGTGAATAACGTGGGCCCCTTATTTGGTTGCAAGGTGTTTGGCGATACCTCAGAAACGAAAGTTAAGGTCCCACGTTTTTTATGTGTCTTTACTAAACCTAAACAGCCAAGGGACCGGCACAATTTCACAACCTTATGTATTACAAAGCCAACCGGTTGCTAAGTTTTGCAACAGCCGTTGCACTATTCGTCACCACGAGTTGCAACAAATCAGAAACAAACCTTCCGACAGACTCAACCGAGAAAGTCAAAGTATCCATCCTGCTCGACGGCATTTCCCAAAGCTTCGAACCCATGAGCAAAGCTGCCGTCACGTTACCCGACACATTACGTCTGCGCGTAACCCTGAACGTATTCAACAACGACGGAAACGTAGTCTACTCCGACGAAAAATTACTGACCGAAAGCGGAGGATCGATTCCCGTAGAATTCATGATCGAGAAGGGTCTGTACGACATCGCCTTCTGGGCCGACTATGTAGTCTTCAAAGACAATGCCGTAAGCGAACAGGCCTACTCATTCTCTACATTACAGGAGATCACTCCGGACGCGGACTTCAATGGAGATGCATTCTCTCTGATTCTCCGCGAGATAGACGTGAATGATGACATGACCCTTACCGAAGGGACTTCGCTTACTCGTGCTGTTTCGATGCTGAGAATCGAAAGTACCGACAACGTACCGGAAGCCGCAAAACAGGTTCGTTATACGCTGTCGAAGACGACAACTTCGCTCAATCTGTTGACCGGTCTGCCCACCATATCGGAGAGTCCTGTTTCCTACGAGAATGCTCTTACAGCGGGTTCTCCGATCGATATCAGTCGCTATCTGTTGCCATGCGACAAGTTTACCTGTACGATCGAAGCATTGGGCGAGAGCGGAGAGCCGATTGTGGCCTATGAGATGGAAAATGTAGCGACGGAGCCGAATGTCAAGACGGTATTGAAGGGAAATTTTTTCTCTGACGGCGTTTCAACGTCCCTCACGTTGGGCATGGAGACTGCGTGGAACGCTGATCGGAACTATGTAATCACGCCCAACGCTCAACCTTCGGGACCGAATATCAACGATCAGGAGATCGTCTTTCCCGACGAAGCGTTTAAAAACTTCTGCTTAGCCAATTTCGATGCTGACGGCAACGGTATCATCCAATACAAAGAGATCAAAAATGTAAGAGAAATTGACATTGAATCTTCTTATGACTATCCGGTTGAAACTCTCGAAGGAATCGAGTATTTCACAGCATTGGAACAATTAATCCTAGGACGTGACAATTTTTCCTATCCTGGAGATTATATCAATATTAAAACATTAGATATAAGCAAAAACTTCTATTTAACAAATGTAAATATATCTTCAACCCTATTGACTTCGATTGAACTTGGAACATCAAAAAATTTGAAATCACTCTGTATCAGAGCTCCTAAACTTATTTCTATTGACTTGAGTGATAAAGTAAATCTTTCTTCTCTTACACTAATAAACACACCATTAGATAAACTCGATCTATCACACAACAAAATATTAAATAGTTTAACTTTAGAAGAGTTACCTATTACATACATAGACCTGAGTTACAAAACCAATCTTCAAACCGTTACTATTACAAATTGCTTAATAAGCGAAATTATAACCACAGGAGCGACTGCTCTTAGTGAGCTGAGTTGTCCTGGAAATAATATAACAAAATTAGATTTATCCACCAACAAAGCCTTACTGGAATTATATTGTAACGATAACCAACTCGAAACACTTGATCTATCTCAAAATACCGCATTTACCAAATTAAACTGTGAAAATAATGTATTAACCACACTCGATTTAAGCAACAACAAATACTTAAATTGGGCTCAATGTGAATATAACCCACTTACAACAGTCTGGCTATTCGAAGGATATCCTACTGCAAGTATTCAATTATTCCTACCCGAAACAGCAACCATTATGGTAAAATAAACCATACTAAAATTTAAGAGGTAGCCGGTATCCGTTGTGAAAAACGGATACCGGCATTACCCCAAAATCCGATTCCTTTCACCGTTATCTATTCCCCATACCTGAACCATCAAAGCCACAGATCTCTATGTTCCAGAAAGTCAAATATCTGCTATATATCACCATCCTGATCATTCTGACCTCAATCGTTCTACTGACAGCATGCTCTAAAACCGAGGTCAGTTCAGAAATGAATTCAAACGAACTATACACCGTATCCGTCCGACTAAATCAGATCGAACAATCCGCCAAACCCATAACCAAAGTTGCGACAA